>Ga0066639_10000960_pt1 | contig 25885 bp, 26 predicted proteins | sample CryGeyCG2114_010_2_FD_59504 | JGI IMG/M metagenome (GOLD analysis project Ga0066639, IMG submission 59504) | Groundwater microbial communities from aquifer - Crystal Geyser CG10_big_fil_rev_8/21/14_0.10 | ecosystem: Environmental > Aquatic > Deep subsurface > Groundwater | place: USA: Utah...
AATTAGTGAGACTCAAAATGCAGGATATAGACATCGAGCGTCAAGTTATACACGTCGTCCAATCCAAGGGAGGGAAAGATCGCTTTACCATTCTTCCAAATGCCGTGTTTCATATAGTAGAAAGGCAGCAGCAACTAAAACAAAAAGCAGATTTTTTGTTTACAGGGAGATCTGGGGGTAACATTACCACCGCGACGGTTCATAAAGTAGTAACTTTGGCAGCAAGCAAGGCACATATACAAAAAAAGGTTTCACCGCATACCTTGCGTCATTCTTTTGCCACACATTTGCTAGAAGCGGGGACAGATATTCGCTATATCCAAAGTCTCCTTGGTCATGCTACACTAAAAACAACCCAAACATACACACATGTTGCAAACACTATATTGCAGCGCATTATAAGCCCACTTGATATTTAAAAAAAACATATGACTGCACAATACGCCGCGCTCACCCCAGAAGAAGAAGCTGTAATAGTTCATAAAGGCACCGAAGCCCCTTTTGTTGGGAAGTACACTGATCATAAAGAAAAAGGGGGATATGTATGTAAGCGATGCCGAACACTACTCTATAGGTCGGAAGACAAATTTGAATCGCACTGTGGCTGGCCCAGCTTTGATAGTGAAGTCCCCGGCGCTGTCACACGCATCCCAGACGCAGATGGTCGACGAACCGAAATTGTCTGTGCCAACTGTGATGCCCACCTTGGGCATGTATTTGAAGGTGAGGGGTACACAGCAAAAAATATTCGTCATTGCGTGAATTCTATTTCCATGGATTTTGTTCCTAAAGAAGATTAATATGTTTGGTAAGAAAAAAAATACATCTCGTGCTATTTTTGCAGGTGGTTGTTTTTGGGGAGTGGAATACTACTTTCAAAAACAAGATGGGGTGCTTGAAACAACGGTAGGCTACATTGGTGGAAGAACCAATAACCCTACGTACCAAGAGGTATGTGCGAAAACATCTGGCCACATTGAAGCACTGGAAGTCGTGTTTGACGCAGATGCTGTCAGCTTTGAAACACTTGCAAAGCTATTTTTTGAAATTCACGACCCAACACAAGTAAATAGGCAAGGACCTGATGTGGGAGAGCAATACAAGTCAGCCATTTTTTATGTGGATGAGGAACAAAAAGAAACAAGCAAGAAATTAATTGATATGCTCAAAGTACAAGGATTGGATGTCGTAACCGAGCTTATCCCCGCAACAACGTTTTGGCCAGCCGAGGGATATCATCAAGAGTATTATGAAAAAAAAGGGGGGACACCATATTGTCATGTGCGTATCAAACGGTTTGACTAGTGTGTCACTTTGAATCAACTGAGATAGTATATGAAAAAAAATATCGCACTCATCACCGGTGCAACAAGCGGCATTGGGTATGAAATAGCAAAGCTCCTTGCAGCAAAAAAGTATGACTTATGCTTGGTAAGCAGAAAACAAGATACGCTGGAAGTAACCAAAGCAGCCCTGGAAAAAGAGTTTGGCGTCGATGTTGTTCTCTATGCTGCTGACTTGTCTACCAATGGGGCGGCAAAGCGAGTGTATGATATGGTACAAGAAAAAGGGTACACCATAGAAATACTGGTAAACAATGCCGGGTTTGGAGCAGAAGGGTTGCATACAGAAATTCCTGTCGAAAAAGTGCACAGCATGATTGGGCTCAATATTACTGCGCTCACGGAATTGTCTCACTATATTGGTGGTGCCATGAAAACACAAAAGCATGGCTACATCCTCAATGTGGCCTCTACTGCAGCATACCAACCATTGCCATACATGGCAGCATACGCGGCAAGCAAAAGTTATGTACTCAATTTTTCCGAAGCATTGGCCAAAGAGCTTGAGGATTTTGGCGTTGTGGTGACGGCACTTTCACCAGGTATGACAGCCACAAAATTTTTTACGGAAATGGGGGTTGGCGAGAATACTGATGGGATTTTTGACAAGAGGAGACGCATGTCTGCAGAGGACGTTGCCGAGATCGGTGTGGATGCGTTATTCAGAAAAAAACTTTCAGTCATTAGTGGGTATAAAAACAAGTGTTTGGCATGGGGGAGTAAGATCGTGCCGCGAGCTGTTGTTGCAGCAATTACCAAGCGGATGATGCGACAATAATAGTATGGTATACTCATAGTATATGAATATGCATGCAGAACAATTTATTCCTGCGGTTGAAGGGTCTCTTCTTCCACCAGTGGAGTCTGTAGAAGAACAGAGTCGATCGTTGCTCAACCAAGCATTGCAGCTGGAAGCGCGAAGGCAGATGCCAAGAGATTTAGATACTGCATTTGATGAAGAATTAGCGTTGCACAATGCACAGCTTGCGTATCTTGATCTTATGATACCTCTGTTAGAAGAAAAAAAACAGCAAGGCACCATTTCTGATAAGGAACATGCAGATTTGGCTACTATGCAGTGGGGACGCGACGAACTTATTGCACGACAGGAGCATCCAAAATTTAAAGAACGCTTGCTTCCCAAAATAGCAGTAACAATGGCGCAAAAGTTTCGGGAACAACAGTTGAAAGAAGACCCGTATGGCGCGGGGTACTATCGATATATGTCAGGTGATCCAATTCCACAGCAGCATATAGCGGGTGATATGTCTATGAGTGATTTGCCAAAAACAGGACCAATGAACATGGCGTTGCCAAAACTACGAGAAATGTCAGGAACAAAGCATGCTCGTCCAGGAAAAGGAACGATAGTTGGTCGAGGGGGAGACAAATTTGCACAGAGAATTGCAGAATTTCAAAAAAGGAAGGCGGAGATTAGTAGAGAAAGTGAAGCAAAAGAAACAGTGAATGTTTCAGGGCAATCATATGATGATATTGCTGACTTGAAGGATGAAGACATAGAACCAGTTCCATTGCCGCCAGGTGTTGAAGAATTTTTGGCACAGCAAAAAAAAGAAAATGCCGCGGCGGTCATTGCCAACACACCAACCGAGGTTTCACCTCCTCCAGATGTAAATCAATCTGGAAATACTATTATTGAGCTTGAAGAACACAGAGATACACAGCCGGATGAAAAAAGACAGCGAGGTGTGGGGGGATAGAGTTTTCATTGTGTGATTGTGTGTACGAAAAAAGACCGCTTTATGGCGGTTTTTTTGATTTGTGGATAACAATAGCGAAAAGATGCTTGCACAAGATATAAAAGTGGTATAAAATGGAGTCATGTGGGGAGAAGTGGGGAATTTCTACCGCGCATGGAATTCATTTGAATAGATCCCGCTATGAGCACTATGCTTGTCTTCTCGTAGGAGATCCTATTCATACAATATTGCATTCCTATGTTTATCGGGGAATATGCTCACAATCTAGACGACAAAGGACGTCTTGCTGTCCCCAAAAAGTTTCGGACAACACTTGCCAAAGGTGCTGTGGTGACACGGGGTCTTGACGATTGTTTGTTCTTGTACACAAAAGAAGAGTGGGCAAAACTGGCAGAAAAACTTGCTGCCCTTCCATTTTCGCAAGCAAATGCCCGTGCATTTGCACGCCTGATGCTGGCAGGAGCCATGGATGTTTCTCTTGATAAGCAAGGGAGAATTATTTTGCCAGATTATTTGCGTGCTTATGCAAGTCTCAAAAAAGAGATAACAGTCGCTGGTCTATACAACCGGCTAGAACTGTGGGATTGCGATAAGTGGCGTGACTATACAAAGCAAACAGAAGCGTCAAAAAATGAAATAGCCGAACAGTTAGGAGCACTAGGAATTTAATACGTATGAATAGACATATTCCAGTTCTCCTCAATGAGACGTTGCTGTCACTGAATCTTGCACCAGGCAAGCAGATTGTTGATGGCACACTTGGCGATGCTGGACATGCAGAAAAAATTCTTGCGGCAATCAGTCCACATGGAAAACTCATGGGTATTGATGCCGATGCCGAGGCCATATTGCGTGCAAAGCAATTTTTACACAAGTACGAAGGGCAAACGATATTTGTGCGAGATAATTTTGAACATCTCAAAGAAATCATCGCACGAGAAGCGTTTGGACCAGTAGATGGTATGTTGCTTGACCTTGGATGGTCTACACCTCAGTTTGAAGAGCGACGTCGGGGATTTAGTTTTCAGCAAAGAGACGAAGTCCTGGACATGAGATACGACACCTTGTTGCAGTGTCCGCATACTGAAGAAGATCCACCGTTGTCTGTTGATGGGAAACCATTGTACGGGAAATGTACTGCGGCAGAGTTGTTACACATTGCGTCAGAGGAAATGCTCAGAGGTTTTTTTGAACGATACGGAGAAGAACAACTCAGTAAGGAAATAGCTGCCGCAATTGTAGAACAAAGAGAAGGATATCCAATTGAGACCGTGGGAGATTTGGTAGATATTATACTTGTTGTCTACCGAAAGAAGCTCCGTACAGAAAAAGAAGTGCCCTGGGTAGGTGGATTACATCCGGCCACAAAAGTATTTCAGGCGCTTCGGATTGCGGTAAATGATGAGTTGGGAGTAGTAGAGCGAGTATTGCCTGACGCTATTGACGTGCTTGCCCCTGGTGGGCGGCTGTCAATTATTACCTTTCATTCCTTGGAAGACAGAATAGTCAAACATTTTTTTAAAAAAGAAGCAGAAAAAAAGACCATTCGGTTGGTACATAAAAAACCGATCACCTGCAGTAAGGAAGAGCATGCGGCAAACCCCCATGCACGATCTGCAAAATTACGTACGATAGAAAAAATATAAACCTGTATATGAGCCTGTCACGCACACAAACATTACGAGAAAAACGCATTGCTATAGAGCAGTTTGCCATGAAAACAAGTTTCCGGGCAGGATTACTTGTGCTTGCTGTAGTGTTGATTGTGCTGGATGTGACCCAAACCAGTGCTGTGTCTACCAAGGGGTACGAAATCAATCAGTATCAAACAGAAATTCGGCAGCTTGAAAGAGAAAATAGAAAATTGGAAGTGGAAATTTCAAAGCATCGATCTGTAGAAAGTATTCAAGAGCGTCTGCAAGGACTTGACCTGGTTGTTGCAGAACAACCACGCTATGTAAGTCTTGTGGGGCCCACCGTTGCACTTCGATAACCGCAGATATGTTGTACACGTACATCTCCCAATTCTATGGGAGATTTTTTCATTATGTGGTAAACTAGTAACAGATATGAGTAACAAGTACTGTGAGTATATGTGGGTATTAGTATTACAACGAATCGCACTGGATTTCTTTTTGGATATTGTGTATTTTCCAGTTTGGTGGTACACAGCGGGTGCCAAACAAATTTTTTTGAAGTGTGGCCGTGCCATACAACAAACAAATAGGCAAATGGCTCCTGGGCTATGGCTCAAAAATTTGTTTGTCCCCATGTTTGGGCAAACAGACTGGCAGGGGAGACTCATGAGTGTGTTTATGCGTTTTGTCAATGTGATTGGCCGTTCAATAGGGTTGTTTGTGTGGTCCATCTTCATTCTTTTGTTATTTTTTCTTTGGTTATTGTTTCCCCTCGTTGTTTCTCTCATGTTTTTTAGTGCATTATTTGCATAGCAGACTATGCTATTTATCACACAAACCCCCATTGCAATTTTGTCATGTTCCACCTGCCAGGGGACGGGCTATTTAGGGATTCGACGATGCTCCAATTGTCACCGTATGAGTATGGGAAGAATGGTCCGTGGAACTTGGCAATACTTTGGTGAACCACTGACGCGGTATCATATTGCTATTCGTCGATCTAGACGACTACTCAGTAAGTTTGAGTTGCTTGGTGCGTTCTTATTCATGCTTGCCTCATTTGGCATGTTTTTTTGGATACTCTCACAAAGCAGTGGTGGTATAGGACAAATATATGAGGTAGATTTTTGGACGGTCAAGTATGCCGGGCCAAAAGTTCTGTTTTGGACGGGGTTTGTATTTCTTGGCTTTCTTATGTATCGCATTATGCGTGTGTCTGAGCCACGGACGACTGTTGAAAAACGTCCGTATCGGTCTGTGGATGTCGTGCCACCGCCAGAAGAAGAGCAGATGCAGGAAACAACATGGGAAGAAGTAAAAAAAGTAGCACATAAAAAAAGAAAAGATATCTCCCGTACATTTTCGCATGAAGCACAGCAGGTGTTGGAACAAGCATACAAAAAAGCAGATGAAAAAAATAATACAGAACTCACAAGTATGCATTTGTTTTATGCATTGCTTGGAACAATAAAGATTTCAAATGTGTTTATTCGTCTTGGTATTCCTGTAAAGGTACTCCGTGCAAAAATTGCAGAAGGATTTGCACAAGGGGACACACTCGCTATGCCAAAGTTGTCAGAGGATATGCAGCAAATCTTGTTTCATGCGTATAGCGAGGCATATGACGCAAGACAAGACCATGTGCATGTGACAGAGTTACTTGTGGCAGTGATTCGACAGTCAGAGTTTTTGCAGGAGTTGCTCTATGACCTGAATGTGGATGAACAGAAGCTGAGTAATGTTGTTGCGTGGATTCGTATTCGTCAGCAGCTGACCGACCAACGCAAGGCATTTCGTCGTGCTGCGTCACACATGGATAAGCACGGGTTAGACAAAGCCATGACCGCCGTGGCGACGCCATTTTTAAATAGTGTAAGTCAAGACTTGACCATTGCAGCTGCCTTTGGCCATTTGATTCCCTGTGTTGCCAGAGAAAAAGAGTTGCAAGAAATGTTTCGGGTAGTAGAAAGTGGGCGACAAAGTATTTTATTAGTAGGAGAGCATGGAGTAGGAAAAATGACCCTGATACAGGGCATTGTCCAGAGGATGATTGAGGACACTGTCCCAGACCGACTGCGGGATAAGCGCATGGTTCAGTTATCCACTACAGCACTTCTTGCTGGGACAACAGTCAGTGGGGCACAAGAGCGTCTGATACGCCTCATGCATGAAGTCCGAAAGGCAAAAAATATTATTTTATTTATTAATAATATCCATGACCTCATGGGTGGAGAGAACGGCGGAGAAGGTTTGGATGTATCTGAAGCGCTGGCACAGTTTATTAGTGGTGGCGATGTCTTACTGTTTGCGACGACAACATCGGAAGGCTATACCCAGCATATTGCCCGATCACAAATTGGGAGTGGGCTGGCAAAAATTGATGTCAAAGAAATGGACGAAAACCAGACAATCCAGGTATTGGAGGCAAAGGTAGGAACCATGGAGTACAAACATCGTGTGTTTTATTCGTATGATGCATTAGAAACTGCTGCGAAATTTGCAGGGCATTTTTTGCACGAGCAACAACTGCCAGAAAGTGCCATTGAGCTTATGAGTGAAGCAGGCAGCTATGCCAAAAGTCAAAAAGGGGAAAACACATTGGTAGAGAAAGATCACGTGGCCGCAATTATTACACAGAAAACCGGGGTCCCTGTTGCGTCACTCACAGAAGATGAGTCAAGTAAGTTACTCCGTTTAGAGGAAGAAATGCACAAGCGTGTCATTGGGCAGAGTGAAGCTGTCCAAGTCGTTGCTAATGCACTCCGCCGTGCCCGTGCCGCTATCCGTTCGACCAAACGGCCAATTGCCAACTTTTTATTTCTTGGTTCTACCGGTGTCGGAAAAACAGAGCTGGCAAAAACCATTGCAGATGTGTATTTTGGTGGTGAAGACCGTATGATTCGTATTGACATGAGTGAGTACCAGGAGGCGTCTGGAATCTATCGGCTTATTGGACAACCAGGGCAGCAGGGCTCTGGATTACTCACTGAGGCAGTTCGTCAGCAACCATTTTCACTGGTATTACTTGATGAAATGGAAAAGGCAGATCCAAAAATTCTTGATTTATTTTTGCAAGTATTTGACGATGGACGACTGACCGACAGTGTTGGCCGTGTGGTAGATTTTACCAATACCATTATTATTGCAACGTCAAACGCAGGGACAGGGTTTATCCAAGAAGGCATTCGAGATCATCTAGCACTGCAAGATATTCAGGAACAGTTATTGAAGAATATTTTGAAACAGCATTTTAGACCAGAGTTTTTAAATCGATTTGATGGCATTGTTGTCTTTACACCGCTTGAAAAAGAAGAAGTCAAAAAAATAGCCGCCCTCATGCTCAAGCGTGTCATTGCTGATATGGAACAACGTGGTATTGAATTACGCATTGAGGCGTCTGGATTGGACGTATTAGGAGAGGCTGGGTTTGACCCAGAGTTTGGGGCGCGCCCTATGAGGAGAGCCATTCAGGAGTTGGTAGAAAATAAGCTGGCGGAGATGGTATTGAATAATACATTACAAAGAAGAGATGTGGTGATTTTTGATAAGGATGGGTTTCACAAGGGGGCGTAGGCGTGATACACTTTGTGGGTATGACACTCTTTTATTTTGTTGCATCATTTCTTCTTTCATTTCTTTTGACGCCGGTAGTACGCGCTATCATGCGGTATACGGGTATCGTTGATAAACCAAAAACAGAGAAAAGAAAGATTCATAAAAAACACATTCCTCTGGGGGGTGGGCTTGCCATTTACAGCAGTTTTTTTATTTTGGCTGCCGTATTGGTCGGCAGTGGAAGTATTGGCGCTGACATCCCGGTGCACTCTTTGGTTGGTATTTTTTTGGCGGCAACATGTCTCATGGTAGGTGGCCTGTTGGATGATAAGTACTGTTTGCGTCCAGCTCACCAAATAATATTTCCCATCATGGCCTGCATCATAGTGATTTTTTTTGGTATTGGCATAGAGAGTATCAGTCGTCCATCTGGTGGTATTTTGTCATTGGTAGAATATAATATTACCATTTCTGGTCTTGGAAAGCTGACGGTGTTTGCAGATATGATAGTCTTTTTTTGGCTTATGGGCATGATGTTTACCACCAAGGTGCTCGATGGACTTGATGGGTTAGTCACCGGCGTCGTCGCTATTGGTGCCTTACTCGTCTATGTTGTCAGTTCACAGCCAGCGTGGTATCAGCCAGAAGTAGGGTTGGTTGCACTGGTATTTTCTGGTGCCTGTTTTGGTTTTTTGGTATGGAATTTTTATCCTGCAAAAATATTTTTGGGAGAAGGCGGAAGTTTGTTTACCGGGTTTATGTTGGCAATTTTGGCCATTATTTCTGGCAGTAAAATTGCCACGACCGTGTTGGTCATGGGAGTCCCCATTTTGGATGTGGCGCGTGTCATGCTGCGGAGGTTGCAAAAAAAGAAGTCTATTTTTATTGGTGACTCTGAGCACTTGCATTATCGACTCCTCCGGTCAGGATTAAGTCAAAAGCAGGCAGTATTATTGCTGTACGGGATTTCATTCTTGTTTGGGATGACAACCTTATTCTTACAAAGCAGAGAAAAAATAGTCGCGCTCAGTTTTCTCTTTGTACTTATGCTTCTTGCTGGTATTTGGTTTTCCAAACAGCAGGGGAATGAACATATGTAACTATGTTGTGGCACAGGCAAAAAGAACCAGATGATGGGCAGCAGACAAAAAAGATTTCAACCGGCTATGCTATTTTTTTAGTATTTTTTGTGATATGTTTGGTGTTTCTCAAAGCATGGCAATACTACTGGCCAAAGGCTGTGGTATCCGTTGGAAGTGTGGAGGAAGTATCTGTACTGGTTGCGAAAACACCATGGCATTGGCATCGGGGCTTGGGAAAGCGTGAGAGCCTCAAAGAATATGATGGCATGATTTTTTTGTTTCCCGTCTCACGGCGGCATGGCATTGTCATGCGTGATATGAAGTTTGGTATTGATATTATCTGGTTTTCTGGAAATGTGGTGGTGGATATTGCCCCATTTGTGCCTGTGGAAGACGTCCCAGAGGAGGAACTCCATGTGTATTTGCCTCGCGATAATGCTGATATGGTGCTGGAAGTTCCTGCTGGGTGGGTCAATGAGCATGGGATTGCCATAGGAGATGAGCTCCATGTGGTGCGCGAGTAGCCTCTTGACTTTATTTGCTTTTTCGGCTATACTTGAGCGGTCTAGATTTGGTAGTTTTCTTAGCCAACTACCAGTGTACTTTTATCATATTACTTCTGTATGTTTGCAGTTATTGAAACCGGTGGAAAGCAGTACCTTGTTGAGACCGGACAAACCCTAAAAATTGAAAAAATTGACGGAGAAGTTGGTAAAGACGTGGTCTTTGACAAGGTACTTCTTTTGGCAAAAAGTGACGGAAGCGATGTCAAAATTGGAGCTCCCTACCTCGATGGTGTCAGTATCGCTGCAACTGTGAAAGAACAAGCACGCGAGAGAAAACTCCGTGTGGTCAAGTTCAAACGAAAAGTTCGATACAAACGTGTCCATGGGCATAGACAGCATTTTACCAAAGTTGAGGTAAAAGCCATCGCCTAACGTATAGGAAAAGAAAAATGACAGGGTATCCTGTCATTTTTTATTTGCCATATATGAGGTGTATGCTATAGTACTATTGTCTGGTTGATTGTGAGAGCTTGCCCCAAGAGGGGTCATGCGGACCACACTGCGGTGTGGCACCTGTGGGTGTTGTCCCCACAGATCGTCTGCCTTTTCACGAAGGTTTGCGGTCGTGGCATGCACAGTATGCCAGAGCTTTCCGCGCGCTCACGAAGTGCGCATCAAACAGACCGGTGGGGAGTCACCAACACTTCGACTGCGACGTTCGTTTACAGGCCAGACTTCACAAACTTTTTAGGGAGAGGAAGTAGGCGTATAAATGAGCAAGACAGAGTATCGCCATGGCAACAGCGGTACTAGTGTTGGCGGATCCCACCTCCAACAACTGGTAGTTTAAAAAATCGGCATATGCCGATTTTTTAGATACTTTTTGTTCTATTTGTAAATGCACTTTGTAGTGTGATCTCGTCTGCATAGCGCATATCACTGCCCATGGGCAGGCCCCGGGCCAGTCGGGATATACGGATATGTGGTGCAATTGCTCGTATTCTTTTTTCTAAAAACATCATGGTGGTTTCTCCTGGTAGATCAGGATTGAGCGATAGGACAACTTCTTGTATGTCTTCTTTCTGCAGTCGTGCCAAGAGGGCATCTACTTTTAAAAAACGCATACTATCCGGGTTGCTTTGTGTGACTGTCCCACGCAGTACATGGTAGCGTCCTTGGTACATTCGCGGCTTTTCAAATACTTGTACATCTTGTGGTTCTGATACCACACAGATGGTGCTGTGATCTCGTTTTGTGTCAGCACAAATGGCACAGGGGCTGGCGTCTGCAAAATCCCAACACACTTCGCAGCTTTTTACATTTTCAATTAATTCTTTCAAGGCAAGCGTTAGTTCGCCGACATCTTTTTTCCCCGAACGAAGTAAATGAAATACAAAGCGTTCTGCAGTACGACCGCCAACACTGGGCAGCCTGGAGAACGCTTTGATGAGTGCTTGTATACTTTTTGAGTACATATTACATGCCTGGCATACCTGGCAGGCCGCCCATTTCTTTCATTTTCATTGCCATGATGCGTTGAATTTTTTTCATGGCATCTTCGTGTGCTTTTTTAATGCCTTCTTGCAGGGCACTTTTTTTGCTTGGGTCAAGTAATTCGTCATCAATAGCAAGCCCAGTTATCTTGAGGTTGCCGTCCATGGTGAGCAATATTTTGTCTCCGGCTGTTTTGACCGTGACAGATTCTTGTCCCAGTGCATCTTGGAGTGTTTTTGCTTGGCTACGCATGTCTTTGAATTGTTTGAGTTTTCCGAGCATATGAGTGTGTTGTTATGGTGGGAGAAAATGAATAAATAGTATTACATGTTGAGAAATGAAATCTTTCGTCTTGTTTTGCCCCGATGTCCATCGTAGGCGAAGACGGGTTAAAATGTTGGGACTGTTGGAATTGGTGCGGTTGGCTTTGGGTGTGGTGGCGCCACTGCTGGCGCGGTATTCATATAGTTTGAATCAAGGGTTTTGAAACTTGCGCGTGTGGCGTCAAAAAAGAGATTGACGACCCCAGTTGGACCATTTCTATGTTTGGCAATATGGATTTCTGCCAAATTTCTTTCGTCAGGGGGAATATCTTCAAGGCGGTAATTTCTGTCAGCCGCCTTTCTATAAATAAACATGACCACATCGGCATCTTGCTCAATACTACCAGAGTCACGAAGATGTGACAATTTTGGTACGGCTGGTTTGGTTTGTTCTACCGCACGAGAGAGCTGTGCCAGGGCAAGCACAGGAATATTGAGTTCGCGGGCAATGCCTTTGAGGTTACGACTCATTTCTGCAACTTCTTGGACCCGATTCACATCTTTTCCTTTGATATGTGATTCCATCAGCTGCAAGTAGTCAATAATAATCATTCCTAATCCATGCTCTGACTGAAGGCGTCGTGCTTTGGCACGGATTTGGAGTACATTATTTCCTGGATGGTCATCAATATAGATAGGTGCTTCAGACAGCACGCTCATGGCATTTCCAATTCGTGGGAAATCATCACTATCTGGCTTGTCAGACAAATTTCCTGTACGCATTTTCCACAGGTCAACCCCGGCCTCGGCACAGAGCAGGCGATCTACCAATTGTTCTTTACTCATTTCCAGTGAAAATAATCCAACAGGTACTTTTTCTCGTACTGCCATGTGGCGTGCCATATCCAGACAAAAAGATGTTTTCCCCACCGAAGGGCGGGCTGCAAGAATAATAAGATCAGATTTTTGAAATCCTGCCAGAAGATTATCAAGATCACGGTATCCTGTTGGAATACCGCGGAGCTTGCCTTTATCTCTGTGTAATTCGTCAATTCTATCAAATGCACCATGCAAGACACTTTGTATAGAGGTAAAGGTACTGCCAATATGGGTCTGCGTCACACCATAGAGATGTTGTTGCGCCTCGTCAAGGACATCTTCAATACTTTCTGCCTCTTCTTTGTAGCCAAGTTCTGTGATTTTTTCTGCGGCAGAGAGAAGTTTTCTGTGGGTCGCTTTTCTGCGAATTATGTTTGCGTATTCGTCAATATGTGCCGCAGTTGGCACCGCATTTGACAGGGTGATGAGGTAGCTGTGTCCACCGATTTGGTCAAGTATGTTTTTGTTAGTTAATTTATTGCTGAGTGTGAGGACATCAATAGGCTCATTTTTCATATGGAGCTCCATCATTGCCTCAAAAATTTTCCCATGCTTATTGGCATAAAATTCTTCTGCCTCTATCTTGTCTACCACTTTAAACATGGCTTCCTTATCCAAAAGAATAGCCCCCAGGAGTGACATTTCTGCTTCTATATTTTGAGGGGGGATTTTTTGGAGCCCACTAGACATATGAGATTTTTTTAGTGCTCATCTATAATATCGGAATTTGTTCTTTTGTTCAAGGTAGCTTTTTGGTGGTTCTGTGACGTATATGTGTACGGATTGGGGATAGCAAGAGTATCGTTGCATGAGCGAGAAAAGTATTCTATACTGAGCACAATATGAAGATTTGTTATATACACAATCTCTATCATCCCTATGCCGTGGGAGGTGCAGAGCAGGTGGTGGCAGAGTTAGCCGCGGAGGCACGGAAGCGGGGAGATACCCCCGTTATTATTACGGCCACACCTACCGGGAGTCCCACTCCCAAGAGGACGGTAGAAGACGGAGTTATTATCTATCGGTTTGTTTCACCAAATTTTTTTTCGTATCGAGAATTGTCCCAGCATGGGTTTTTGATGAAGGCACTGTGGCATGTGCGTGATATATGGAATAGAAAGAGCGCACGGATTGTGACAGAAATTCTAGAAGAAGAAAAACCTGATCTAGTTCATACGCATAACCTCATGGGGATTGGTTTTACCATTCCACAGGTTATTGCAGCGGCAGAGATCCGCCATCGGCACACTGTGCACGATGTACAGCTGGTAGAGCCAAGTGGTGTCTTGGCTTGGGATCATACACATGACTCTTGGCTCCAAACATGGCATAGTGGTGTCATGAAAAAGGTATTTGCGGGGGTCCATGAGGTACTATTCCCATCTATATTTATGCAACGGTTTTACCTGCAAAGAGGATTTTTTTCACATGCACAAGTTTCAACAGTGCCGCCTATTGTGGAAGCACCTGTTGATAGACCAGAAAAGACAGAACACACGGCTTTTTTATTTGTGGGTTCTTTGGTACCCCATAAAGGGGTGGCAACATTGTTACAAGTATGGGAAGCACTAAAAACTACCACAGATATATCAGTACATATTGCAGGAGATGGGGTATTGCGAGAGTATATTGATGCTTGGGCACAAAAAGATGCACGCATACACGTATATGGACGACTTGATAGAGAAAAAGTACACGAGTTGTATGCAGCGTCAGATGTATTGCTGTTTCCGTCGACGTGTATTGAAAACAGGCCACATGTGATTGTAGAAGCGGCATCTCATGGGCTTGCGATTATTGCGTCAGATACCGGGGGTGTATCGGAATTATTGGAGAATACAAAAAATGCCTGGCTGGTAGAGCCAGGGAATGTGCGCGCATGGGTCGACGCAGTGAATGCGTATTTAAGATAGTTATTCGCGAGTATACTCATATATCCACAACTGTCCATTGCCAATGTCAAACCACGCATTGGCTTCTTTTTTTGCCGCGTCGCGAATGGTGGCGGCTGGCGCCCAGGTATTGGTGTGCACAAAGTATGCTGTGTCCACACCGGCATAGTTCATTGCTTCTTCCATCCATTGTCTTTTCGGCTCTTCGTAAACCATTTTTCTAAAATATTGATACAGTGGAGCACCCGTTGGAATAGAATAAAAATACTGCTCCGATCCGTCTTGCATGGTGTGATAGGTTTCGAAACCAAATTCACCTAGCGCCGCTGCACCAATAACCTGATTCGTAAGGACGATATAATTGGTATTCTCTCCTTGTCTGTCTTGTATAAAATGAACCGTCGCAATGTCTGCATCACGGACCGCGTAACCAGTATAGAGAGACACCGGGTCCCGTGTGGGGTAGGTAAAGTACCAGGAGATCAACAGGAGTATGGAAAAACATAGTGCCACGGTAAGTTGTATTATAGGACGTGTATATTGCTTGATTTCAAATCGTTGCCAGCATGCACACAATGCTGGGATACCGAGCGCCAGGATCAATTCGAGCAATCGCTTTGCATAGTTTCCACGCTCGTAAGAAATAAGATCTGGTGGCCAGATAGTAGTAGCAATAAGAAACGAACAGACAAAAAGCGATACGGCCGTTACTGCAAAAAAAAGTGCGCGCATGCTCTGTTTTCTGGTTTGATACAATTCTATAGTCATGCAGAAAATGATGCCGGGGATGATCAGGCGTTTATACCCATATAGAAGCTTCCAAAACATGTTTGGGTCAATTCCTATGTACCAGTGTGGTTGTGTAAACAAATCAGTAAAAACAGAGAGAGATACAAGTGGGTTCAGCAGGGTCGTGTTTGGGCCTAATGAAAAAAGAAAAATAATAGGCAGCGTAGCAATAAGTACTGGTGCATAGATCAAAAAAAGTGTTTTCTTTTTTTTCTGCTGGAAGAGCAGTGATCCAAGATATATAATCGCAAGTGGAATACCGACAAAGGCATGGACCACGCAGGTCGCCCCAACAAGTAACACCCCAATGATTCGTGATCTGTCCTGTATGTTCTTGGCGGTGTCAAATTCATGCCATATCCAGGTACTGGTTAGTGCCGAGAGAAGTATGGCAAGATGGTGTGGTGTGGTGACAATAAAAAAAGACAGTGGGAGCAGTGGCACCAGCGCGATGCTAAAAAAAGGTATGGCATCTTTTTTCTTCATGACATACGAGAGCATGAGAGGCAGCGACAGGGCAGTGCCAAGCGGAACAATAAGATGATCCAGCATAGCAAGCGGAAGTCCGGTGGTAAAAAATCCCACAAGCACCAGCATATATTGTCCAATATAGTAGGGGACTTTTGGCGTGATAGTGCCATGGCTCAAAATCCATTGTTCGGACGCTTGATGAATAAAGGGATCAAATCCAAATCCGTGTTTATAGAGAATCAAGGCAACAGAGAGAAACAATACAAAATGTACAACCGTCATCAGTCCTTTCAGCGCGATGTGTACTTTTTTTTGTTGGAGTAAAAAAAGGAGGAGAGTGGTAACACAAAAAAAAGTGAAAAAAAACTTTGGTCCGACAAATGTCCATGGGGAAATAATGGTGTCGCCAAGTCGTTTTTCAAAGAGTTTTAAAAAAAGAATACCATCTCCCAGAAGGACAAGGAGTGTTGGGAGAGAGTGCATGGGTAGAAGATCTCCTCTACGTATTGCTTTGGCCGCTTGTTTTGTTTTTGGAAGAAAAAGAACGATGCTACCCAGGAATACCAGTGCAAGGGAAACAAACACTTTTGACAGAGAAAAAAACCAATAGACTCCCGACAGAAGAATACTCAAGGCTGCAAGAAAAGACATGGTTCCAATGGCTATTTGAAAGAACCGTGATGTCTGTGGTAATAAAAAAAGACCACTGTGGTAGCCCAGTATAGCAACGGATGTGACCGTCAGCATTGTGCGGAATAGGGAAGGGGCATCTATCCAGAGAACATACTGCAGCAATATCATCGCCGCAATGACGATATTCCCTCGCAATATCCATTGTGTCATTGTTGTTGTCATGGGGCTATTGTATCCTATACTGGCGTGACTTTCAAACAGGCCATTGCTCTTGGTCCGACACTCCGCTATACTACCCCTATAGACATCTTTCTTTGTTCTTCTATGAATCCCTTTGGAAATCCGTATCAACAACACGACCAGTCAGCGACACCGCAGTATTTGCGACCACCAGAGCAGCTGCCACCTGCAGATCCACGGCATCGTACGCGCGCGGGTGTTATGGTAATGGTATTTTTAAGTATTGCATGGGTGGGCCTTGCTGTTGTGGCGCAGTGGTATTATGCCAGACAGGTAGCTTCGACACTGCAAGAGTCTATGATAGAATCTCAACGGATCAGCGAAAGTATCAATCGCCAGGTAGACCGTGAGTTGGAACGTGCTGGAATTACGGTGGAGTAGTTTCTTGGAGTATTTTGGAATTGGTGGTACCATATACACCAATAATTATTATCAATAGGTACCGTATGCAAGATCTTCAAACTATTTTTACCAGACTAGAAGAATCAAAAAAAGAATTAAAAGATATCAGAAGTGCATACAAAGAAGCACTTGCCGGGGTGCAGTCATATGTTGAGCTGGTAGACGAGATGAAGGTCATGCGTGAAAAAAAGAAACAAATTGAAGCCACAGTAAAGCAAGATTTTGCAGGTGAGTTTACCAAGATGGAAGATTTAAAAATTGATATTGCCAGTGACCAGGAGCTTATTAGTGACATTGCCATGAGTCAAATCATGAAAGGGGACACGGTAGAGGTGACAGATAAATATGAAAATGATTACGAACCTGTAATCAAGGTTAGTTTTAAGAAAGTAAATTAATATGTTTGGAAGAATGAGAGGAGCACGGCAAGAGTATGAGTCTGCGTCTCCCCAAGAGGAGTTGGGTATGCCAACTGAGAAAAAAAGTTTTGACCACCCGGTTGCAGACCTTCCCAAAAACGGTGGAAATTTTCTATTAAAAAAGGGGACGGTTATCACCACACCAGATATGAAAAGTATTGAAGTTGGTATGGATGTTTTAGCGGAAATAGGGCTCCCTAGTAGAGAAATAGAAATGCACAGGCAGCTCAATTCACCACGTGTATTGGCGTATAATAAAGAGAAAATGAATGTCGTAAGAGATCGACGAGATGTGATTATTGACTACAGAGTTGTCGGGTATGTATATGGAGCAGAAACATATCAAACAGAGACGTATCCTGACGAAGATTAATATACACTATTTATTTTTAACTGTACTCCTATGACAGTTACCGTATACTCCACCCCAACCTGTCCATTTTGTCACAAGGCAAAAGATTATCTCAAAGAAAAAGGTGTTGCATTTGAAGATGTAAATGTGGCAGAAGATCAACCGCGCGCCGAAGAAATGGTCAAAAAATCAGGCCAAATGGGTGTCCCGGTGCTTGACATTAATGGTACCATTATTGTTGGGTTTGATTTGCCAAAGATTGATGCGGCGTTGGCAGCGTAGTGGTTTGAGCACATGTGTTGAGAGGACCTCCTTGATTGGAGGTTCTTTTTTATTCACAGAATAGGTTGAGATTATCAATATTGGTAGTCTCTTTTTTTTGCATAAAAAAACAACCGCATCATTTTGCAGTTGTTTAATATATTTCAGCAACGACATCTGTTTCTCCAAGCGATAGATACAACGTATTATCTCTATCGCTTGGGTGACGTCGTTGCCGGGCCACCCTCGCAGCTCACGAGAGCGGGTACTTGCCTGCGATGGCGAGCATCGCGGCGATCCCCGTCTCGATCGCTTCCGTGTCGCCGGCGTGGTGTCGGAAGTCGTTCGTGATCCGGTTACCGTAGATGGCCAGGACGCACCCGAACCAGTAGCCGCCGTGCGTGGATGCCCAGACCATCCCCGTGGCGGCCTCCATCTCGTACGCGACGACGCCGCGCGCGATCAGCTCTTCGTGCTGGTCACGGAGACGCTGCGGGATGAACCCGCTGTCGTCGGGTCGGCACTGCCCCTCGTTGAAGCACGAGGTGGTCGCACCAATCCCCACGTGGTGCGGGGTTCCTGCGACCGTTGCGGCGTCAACGAGGGTCGCGACCAATCGGTAGTCGGCGACCGCCGGGTACTCGATCGGCGCCCAGTTGGTGCTGGCACCATCGAGCCGGACGGCCCCAGTCAGGATCGCGATGTCGCCGACGTTCGCCTGGCTCCACAAGGTGGAGCAGGAGCCGACGCGGATGAAGCAGCGCGCGCCCGAACGCACCGCCTCGGGCAGGACAATGCCCATCGAGGCACCGCCCATCCCGTGGGTCACTACCGACATGGGCACCCCTTCGACGGTGCCCGTGAAGGAGATGAGGCCGCGGTTGTTGCCGACCTCCTCTCGGTTGGTGAAGTAGCGCTCGGCGATGTGCTGTGCCCGCTCGGGCGAGCCCACGAGCAGGCAGTGGGGAGCCAGGCTCCCCGAGGCGGTCGCGAGGTGCATCTGCTTCCCGTCGATCACGGGTTGCGTTGCACCTCCGGTGTCGTCTTTGGACAAGGCGTCCTCCATCGTTGTGGTAGTAGTGAAACTACCTGCTTTACTACAAATTGTCAATAAAAAAATTGACAATTCATATATATTCTAGTAGCGTGGCTACTAGAAACTCCAGGCGTTGTGTTTGGGGTATTTGGTAAAGGAGTCATCCATGAGCGGTATCCCCGTTCTGGATCTCTCGCGATTCGGTGGCGATGAGGCCACGGACCGCGAGGTCGCTCGAGACGTGGGTAGACACTTCCGTGACATCGGCTTCATGTCGGTTGTCGGTCATGGGATCGACCAGAGCGTTATCGACCGATGCTTCGACCTCGCGGAAGAGGTCTTCTCGTCGGGCATGACGCTCGAGCAGCGTCTCGCCTACGAGTTCAAGGAAGAGGGGCGGCAGATGGGCTACACGCCCATCGACACCGAGGTTTCGGTGGGACACAAGAAGCCCAACCGCATGCAGTTCTGGCACGTCAACGACCCGAAGGGCGTGGTGCGCAACGAGTTCCCGCACGAGGTGCCGGAGTTCGGACCCACCATGCTCGAGCTCCTGGCACAGCTGAAGGGAGTTGGCCAGAGCATCCTCCGGGCGCTCGCCATCCACCTCGGTCGTGCGCCGCAGTTCTTCACCAGTTGGGCCGACGGTGGTGAGAACTTGCTCCGTGTCATCCACTACCCGGCGCTCAACGGGGGTGAAGACGTCGAACGGAGTGGTGCCCACACCGACATCAACCTGGTCACACTGCTCGTGCCGGCCCGCGGTGCCGGGCTCGAGGTCCAAGGCAAGGACGGCGAGTGGATCCCGGCAAACACGCCCGACGGTGCGCTCGTGGTGAACATGGGCGATATGATGTCGATGCACACGTTTGGCGAGCTGCCGAGCACCATGCACCGCGTCGTGAACCCCGGGGCCTGCGGTGATCGCTTCTCCATGCCGCTCTTCATCCACCCGCCCAAGGGGGTGCCCCTCGTCTCCGCTGGCGCTTTCAAGATGCGTCGTCTGCGGGAGATCAAGCTCCTCAACCCCCTCCCGGCGGGACAGATCGACTACTGACCCCAACCGCGCCTCCCGGCGCAAATCCACACGTCCTGTGTGGAAGTCGTCGGGCAGAACAAGAACCCACCCATTCCCGACGACGCATAATGTGTTGAACACTTCGACACATCATGGAGACAACGGGAATGGAGTGTAATAAAAACCCATCTGTTTTTTGCAGGTGGGTTTTTTGTTATCAATAATAAAAAATGAGGAGACTAGTTGACAAAAATGTATTTTTTCGCTATGGTTTGCTGTTGCCTTTATTGAAATGTAGACAAGGAGTTAGTCGATGAATGGCAAGGTGTTTGTGGTCACAGGTATCACGGGTGGAAACGGTGGAGCAGTCTCGAAGGAGTTGCTTCGCCGTGGGTTCTCAGTCATTGGCGTCGGGAGGAACGTCAAGAAGATCCAGCGATTTGAATGTTGGGCGAAACAAATGGGGCTGGAGCAGCGTCTTGACGTGGTGCGGGCCGATCTCTCCTATGAGACTGACCGGCAGCGGATCATTCGCCAAGTTGAAAACCTGGGCTGTCCGATTGCCGGGGTATTTCATCTGGCCGGGCGTGCGCTATTCGGGAACCCCGAAGCCGAGAAGGTCACCGCTTTTGAGCAGAGTGACTTCTACGGTCCCGTGGCGCTGATGAAGGCCTTGCTGCCGTTCATTGCGGAGCAGGGGATCATCTCGGTCAACACCTCCGGAGCGGCGCGCATCAACGCCTCCACTTATCCTCACTATTGCCGCGTCAAGCAGTGGATGGAGGAGTGGTGCGACGAGATGCGCCTTGACTCGATGGTACAGGAGCATCAGATCAGCATGACCCTCATCCTTATGGGGGTCATTGCAACGCAGATCTGGGATGTCCCCGATCATGGTGTCCAACCCTGGATGTCGCGTGCGATCAAAGCGTTTATGCCCTCCGCAGAGCGCTGTGCACCCAAGATTGTCGCAGACAGCTTCGACCGACGGATGGAAAGCCATGTCGGACGACTGGCGAGCGTGATCGCGCATTCGCCCGCCTTTGTTCTGCGGGGCATGGAGTCTTTGGTGGATCTGACCATTAAGACCACTATCGATTACTAGTAATAAAGGAGGGGTGCTTCTCGACACGCTTCGAGACACTCCAAAAGCAGCTTTGTATAAAGGCTGTTTTTTTATAAAAAAAAAGAAAAATTTCTATGACTCTTTCTTTTGGACTGGCCTGCCAGGCGAAGCCGAAGGCGTAGATTGGCTCGCTCGGCGTAGCTGGAGCAACGCGGAGGCGAAGACGAGTGACCCCGGTGGGGATCGAACCCACGACCGTCGGCTTAAAAGGCCGCTGCTCTACCAGCTGAGCTACAGGGTCATATATAGACTTGGTTTAAAAACTTTTAGATTGTAATTGTGCAAACTTGTACCACGACCGTCCCCGTTGCAACGGGACTGCTCTCCCAGCGGCGAGACTTCAGTCGAGTCCCGACCGAGGTCGGGAAGCTACAGGGTCTTTATTGAAATATATCTTACGAGTAAGATATTGATCTCCAATATGGTATACTATTGTGTACACGCTGTCAATACAACAGCCATGGTTGCTTTATAGTATTTCTTTCTATGATATTCTCCGCAAAAAGTATAGCACAAGTAGAAAAGGAACTCCATACGTCACAGAAGAATGGCCTTACAGAAACAGAAGTGGCGGCAGCAAAGAAAACGCATGGACCAAATACTCTTCCAGACAGTACACACAACACTGGGAAGCTAAAGATTTTTTTTAATCAATGGAAAAGTCCATTGATTCTTATTTTAGTTGTGGCGGGAGCTGTGAGTGGTTCACTTGGGGAAAGAATTGACATGACGATTATTTTTATTACCGCCGTCATTAATGCCTTTATTGGGTTTTTTCAAGAATATAAAGCAAACAGTGCGCTCGCCCAGCTGCGCTCACTCGTTTCCTATGCGTCAGTTGTACTCAGATATGGAAAAAAAATGGAACTGCCAAGCACGGAGATTGTTCCCGGAGATATTGTCTATTTAAAAGCAGGGGACAAGGTCCCCGCGGATGGACGATTGGTCACAATTGAATCACTTACTATAAACGAGGCAGTACTGACAGGAGAATCTACTCCCGTACAAAAGAGTGTCACGGTTATAAAAAAAGAAGTCGAGGTTGCGGAACAAAAAAATATGGTGTTCAAAGGGACGACTGTGGCAGAGGGTACAGGAACATATATTGTCACGAGCATTGGTGCGCATACCGAGCTTGGGAAAATCGCCATGCTTGTAGAAAATACCGAGGACGAAGAAACACCACTGCAGCGGCAGCTTGCGGTTTTGGCACGAAAGATCACTATCATTGTTGTGATATTGGCTGTCGGTCTTTTTCTTATTGGTCTCTTATTTGGGAATGGTCAATACGAAGTACTTGAGTTGTTTAAAATCGCGATTGCCGTGGCAGTGGCTGCTGTGCCTGAGGGATTGGTGATTTCACTTACCGTGATTTTAGCTATTGGCATGCAATTTATTTTAAAAAGAAATGCACTGGTGCGAAAGCTTGTTGCCGCAGAAACACTAGGCTCTGTGAATGTTATTTGTACAGATAAAACCGGCACGCTTACAGAAGGAAATATGTCTGTGGTCAGCGTTCACACTGCGGCAGGAACTGTGGAGGCAAATGGATTTGCCAACATTGTTCCGCAATCAGATTGTTATACGCTGCTTCGTATTGGACTTATTTGTAACAATGCTATTCTACAATCACGCGACAATGCGGTTGTGATAACAGGTGACACAACAGAAACCGCACTGGTGAAAGCGGGAATCGCGGCAGGATTTGTATATGCCGATGTGCAACAAGCCACCCCGAGAATTGGGGGCGTGCCATTTTCAAGTGCAAATAAATTTATGGCAACAGTGAATACGGAAGGAGCCAACACATGGATCTATGCAAAAGGAGCTCCGGAAGTATTGATTGAAAAAGTGACCCATTATGTAGAAAATGGAAAAGAAAAAAAACTCACAAAAAAACAAAAAGATCTATTTGTGAAAAAAGCCGACCAGCTCGCAGCACAGGGATTTCGTACACTTGCCGTAGCCTATACAGCGCTTGTCCCTACACAAAAAAAGATCACACAAGCAGATGTCCGTGGATTGACTCTGGTGGGTATTGTCGGCATTGCCGACCCAATCCGGTTTGATGTCAGAGATACATTGCAAAAAGCAAAGCGGGCAGGGATTCGTGTGGTCATGATTACCGGAGACCATGCAAAAACAGCAAAAGCGATTGGTGAACAGTTGGGATTGCTTGGGGCAGCAGACACGGTATGTCAAGGAAAAGAAATAGATCTGTTGTCTGACACAGAATTATTGTTACGACTCAAGACCACCACGGTCTTTGCGCGTGTGACACCAGAGCATAAAATTCGCATCATTCGTGCATTGCAGTCACAAGGAAATATTGTGTCTATGACAGGAGATGGAGTGAATGATGCACCGGCATTGAAAGGCGCAGATATTGGTGTTGCCGTAGGCTCTGGCTCTGATGTGGCAAAAGAAACAGCTGACATGGTGCTTCTTGACGATAGCTTTACCACTATTGTTGCCGCAGTAGAAGAAGGGCGAGGCATTTACCAAAATATTAAAAAAGTGGTGTTGTATTTGTTGTCGAGTAGCTTTGCAGAAGTGTTGATTATTACGGAAAGTATTATTGCCGGATTTCCTGTTGCTGCATTGCCCGCACAAATTTTGTGGATCAATATTATTGAGGACACATTTCCAACCATGGCGCTTGCATTTGACAAGAGTGACCCGGAAAATATGAAGGATGCTCCACGCAAAAAGAGTGAAACACTGCTTGACTCTGAAATGAAAATAATGATTGTGCTAAAGTCGATTATATCGAATATATTTCTCTTTATAATTTTTGTGTATTTTTATAGGACGACCGGGGACATTACTCTCACCAGAACGATTGTGTTTGTTGGATTTGCGACCGATGCATTATTTTATATTTTTTCTATCCGAAGTTTGCGTCGTATGATTTGGCAGGGGAACCCATTGAGCAATCTATATCTTGTGGGGGCGGTTGGATTTGGGTGGATGATGCTGCTGTTGGCGGTCTATTGGCCACCACTCCAGCTATTGTTACACACGGTACCGCTCAGTAGTGTTCATTGGGTGGTTATGATATGCTTTGGAATAGGGAATTTGGTACTTACCGAATTAATCAAAGGGTTTTTCATTGCAAGAACACTACATAAAAAAGATATTCAATCACTTATCTAAATCAGTATTGTATGAAATTAGACCACAAGTATCTTGGTACACTCAAAACTGGATTACACACATACGCACTTATTCGTCGCGATGTGATTAAGCACAGTGGTGATGCGCTGCATCACTCCAAGCGAGCCATTTTTGCCATGCATCGTGATAATATGAAAGAAGCAGCCACAAAGCTGAAAGAGGCTGAAAAAATATTTAAAATACTGCACACCACACACAAAAAAAATAGTGAAATTCGAAAAGAGGGGGCATACAAGGCGGGTGTGGAAGAGTATGTAGAGGCGATGGTGCTGTACCAATTTTTGACAAAGGGAACTATTGGAAAGATTGCTGCCATTCCCATTGACCCCGAAGTATATTTGGCCGGACTATGTGATGTCCCTGGAGAACTGTATCGTTATGCCGTGCGCGCCGCGACACATAAAGACCGCAAGACGGTTGAACTGTGTCGCGATATGTCAGAAATGATCGTAGGTGAACTTATTGAATTTAATCTTACCAGCTATCTGCGAACCAAGTTTGATCAGGCAAAGCAAGCTGCACATAAGCTGGAGATTGTCATATATGAAATGAGTTTGCGTGAAACATAATGGTTCTCCAGTGTATGAAAGCAGTCATAAAAAAAATTATTCCAAAATCAGTGTTGAATCTCCGACATTTGTTTTTTGCGTGGACAGGTGCTGTCACATATCATCATCCCTCAGAGGAACTTTTGGTCATTGGTGTGACCGGTACAAGTGGAAAATCAAGTACTGTGTGTTTTTTGCGTCAATTGCTTGAACACGCGGGCTTTACTGTTGGGTCACTTTCTACCATTGATTTTTATATTGCAGGGGAAAATAGATTGAATGACAAAAAAATGACCATGCTTGGGCGTTCTGCCATTCAAAAGTATTTGCGTGAGATGGTGGAAGCCAAATGTGATATTGCCATTGTCGAGACAACGTCAGAAGGAGCCGTCCAGTATCGCCATCGATGTATTAATTATGACATGATGGTGCTTACTAATTTGTACCCAGAACATATTGACTCACATGGCAGTTTTGAAAAGTATAAGCAAGCAAAAAAAGATATTTTTTCGTATGTGGCTCATAGTAAAAGAAAAACATTGCAAAAAAAAGTTGGGAAAACAGCCATAGTCAATGCAAACAATGAGCATGCCGGAGAATTTTTACTTGAGGCATTTGACGAACGACGATTATTTTCTCGCAGTGATGAGAAAGTGTATGTATCAGAGTATCAGCACTCTGGCGCAAGTGCTCATCAGCATATTTCTTCTGTGGTGGTACGCAAAGGGGGACTATCATTTGATGTGGATGGACGTGGGTATACGGCTCCTATGTATGGCGAACATAATGTTCTTAATATTACCGCAGCCATGAGTGTGCTATCAGCACTGGGCGTGCCGGCAGAAACGATACAAGCAGGTGTGTCACAATTGCAAAGTCCTGCTGGCAGACTGGAGTTTATCCCAGAGGCAGAAGCGCATCAATTTCAGATTATTGTGGACTACGCATTTGAACCTGGGGCCATGGCAGGGCTGTATAGTGTGGTTGATGTATTGCAACCCAAACGGGTCATTCACGTATTTGGGTCTACTGGCGGTGGCA
>Ga0066639_10000967_pt1 | contig 25799 bp, 28 predicted proteins | sample CryGeyCG2114_010_2_FD_59504 | JGI IMG/M metagenome (GOLD analysis project Ga0066639, IMG submission 59504) | Groundwater microbial communities from aquifer - Crystal Geyser CG10_big_fil_rev_8/21/14_0.10 | ecosystem: Environmental > Aquatic > Deep subsurface > Groundwater | place: USA: Utah...
ATCTCCTCTATTATGAACTAATAACTCAGCCACCTGGATAGCTCTGATCTCAAGGTCATTATGATACGAATCATCTCTAAACTGAGTTGCATTAACATTAAGAAGGGTTAGCGAATAAACAATAATCCCAAAAAGTAGAATGGCAGCAACTATAAATTCAAATACCATCTGACCTTTCATAATTAATTACCAATTTCCAAGAATATAAATCTAATAATACTAACAATAAAGAATGAATGTAGTGCCATTAGTCGTCAGTATATTATGTATTGTAATGGTATCTGGATGCACGGTTTGCATCCCACCCTTCTGCGACAGTGTTGATTCTTACGAGAGCGATGTTGTTATAATCAAGGATCTTACAGCAATACCTTCAAAGATAGCCCCAGGTCAGCAAACCAGAATAACAGCATATGTGCAGAATGTAGGAAACACACCAACAGAGAATTTTGGCAGTGTGGACGTTGTTTTATACGACTACTGCAAGGGATTATTTGAGGTAGAAGAAGGGGATATGGATTGTCCGGGAACAAAATCCGAAGATAATGGTCTGATTGTTTGTCACATCAACAGCCTGCTGCCACAAGAAATAAGGCAAGTATCTTGGGTGCTATCCCCACATGGAGATATAAAACTACCTACAACATGCCCAAATGACGGGATGAAGGTTTATGTCAGATACAACTATGAAACCAATGGTATAACAACCATATCCTTCATACATCCTGATGAGTTGGCAAGACAGCTGCAGGATAACACCTATACAACCAAGACCTCAGACACGACTGTAGGCTACGGCCCATTGAAGCCAGTGATAACAGTCGAAGACCAGCAACCTATACCAGCCTATAAAGACACGCCGACATCAACCACAATATCCCTTCAAATCTTAAACAGTGGAAGTGGTTATCCAGTGCCTCTAAGTCCTGATAAGTCAGATAGTGTCCATGTAAACAACAAGATGATTTCAATAAATCTACCAGACTCTATAGACGTAATAGCTGATAACTGTAGATTTGTGAAGAACGGTGAGTTTTACCAGCCGAATGATAATGTTAGCATAAGAATTATAGATGGTGAATCAGCCAAGATATTCTGCGAAATAAGCTCATTGTCCGTTAGTGATGTCCCAAAAGAAACAACAAGAACCATAGACGTGAACATGAAATATTACTATGAATTCAGGGACTCTGTCAAGGTTGAAGTGGTGCCATCTGGGTACTAGAATGTAACTAACTTTATAAATTTACTAAATCATATATTAAGCATATAATTGGTGTGAGCTGGATGTCAAAAATAAATTTCATTGATAAGAGACTATTAATTTTACTACCCTTATGCCTAGTTGTGCTGGTTTCAGGTTGCACAAATACACCAGTAACAGGCAATGGCGTTCAGATAACAAACTTTGTATCAGATTTCCCTCAAGTACGTTCTGGAGAAGAAGTGAACTTACTATTAGAAGTCCAAAACACAGGTACTGTAAGGGCCACAAATGTGAGGGCAGAATTGACAGGCATAACAACTGCAGATTGGGGCACATTCTCACCAGTTATTGAAATTGGCGATCTTCTAGCAGCAGACACGGAAGTTGGAACACCGGGAGAGAAGAGGTCAGTTCAATGGACACGATTGTCAGCACCTTATCATGCCAAGGGCACGGAATTCCCATACACCCCGCAGGTGAGGGTATCTTATGATTACACTACTACAGCTCAGAAGCCAATTACAGTGGTTGACAGAAATGAGTTGAGAAGAATTATAGCAGCAAGGGAAACACTTCCAGGCAAGGAAACAACATACACATCAGGTCCTCTCACAGTTCAGATAACAACAGGAAATTACGTTCAATCATCATCACAATTTGGGAATACTTATGACATCTTCCCTGTAAACATCCATATAGAGAATTCACAATTCACGAGCGGAAGCACAGTGGTGCCACCTCTTATAGGCTTCGGTGCAGAGTCATATCCGGTTCTCGTAACTATAAATCCACCAACAGGAACAAACTTTGTTTACAGCGGTTATGGTCAGGATTGTTCAAGGTTTGTAGTAGTTGATCTGTTCCAGGGCCGAACAGTAGACATAACATGCGAGCTTGAAGTCACGTCACCACCAACAATAAAGCAGGAAGGGTTGTTAATGGTGGATCTTGAATATAGGTACGCAATTGACTCGACCACATCAATTAAGGTTATTGGCACGTAAGAACCTTTAAACCTATGGAAAGTAAAACTAATTATATGCGTCGTTTATTATTACTCCCTTTAATCCTGATAGTTCTTACCTCTGGCTGTACTATAGACCCAGGCCCAATCCAGGCAACTGGACCAGGTGTTGTTGTGAAGAACTTTGTCCCTGACTTCCCTGAGGTTTCGTCAACAGAAGAAGTGTCTTTTATAGCACTCATACAAAACACAGGCTCTAATAGGGCTGAGTATGTGAAGGCTGAGATATTAGGATTAGAAGAATGGGAACTTGTTGGTTACAAATATCCTGAATGCGCTTCAGGATTTGATCTTATCCAGGCAGATGCGCATGTTGGTACTTCGGGTGAAATCAAAACATGCAGCTGGGTATACGAAGCTCCCCAGCTGCCTCCAGACATATCTCTAGTTTACGAACCTGTCTTAAGGGTTTATTACAATTACATGAGCAACACAGTCAGCTCCATATCCATAGTTCCTAGAAACGAACTGAGACGATTGCAGAACTCTGGACAGAGTCTTCCAGTTGATGTTAAAAGCTCCACATCAGGCCCCTTAACCATATCGATACAAACAGAACCAATTCTATCATTTGAGCCCAGAGCCACGTTCCCAGTGACAATAACTGTAGCAAATAATGAAGGCGGCATTGCATGCTACCTGCCTGACTGCACAAAAAATACAAACTGGAATAAGGTCTTACTAAACTTTGATTTGGATCCTATGATGAGTCTGGTAGATTGTAGTGACATGGAATTAACTCTGTATAAAGGCAAAAGCAACTCCATAACATGCAAGGTCGAGGTCTTTGATATACCTGAAGACACGATATCAAAGAGAACCATCAGCGTGACAGCAACCTATGATTACATGATAGAAAAATCAGCAGAAGTAAAGGTTAAAAGCAGCCTGTAGGATTAAAAGTCAGTGATATTTTTCTGTATTTTAGTTAGTTCTGTGTTTGGTTCTGCTTTACCGTCAAATAGAATCTTCCCATAAACCCCATCATACCCTGGCTGTATTTCAACCCGCCCTTCGCGCAAATCTACTATAGCATTTGCCAGTTTGGAATCCACAACAGTTCTCAGTGTATTCCGTGACTTGTCAAGTAATACAGACAACTCAGAACCGAACTTAGTAATGAGCTTGTTATATGTATCCCACGTCTTCTTTGAATATAGTTGAGAGATGCCTGTGACAGACGATATGATCTCTGTTAATGGTATTATTGACTTGAATGGGACCCTTCCTTCAGGGACATATCCCACAGGCCTGTCTGCAAGCTCTTCCACGCGGCTCAGAACGCCCACAGTCAGCTTCCCTTTGCATACAGGGCACACGTTGTTTATCTTAGAGGATTCAGATGGATGCACGTGCACATTACATGCCCTGTGCCCATCTATATGGTACTTGCCATATGAAGGATCCACCTCTATTGTGTATAAAAAACGCTTAGGATCGCCGCTTCTAATAGCGTTAATGATATTATCATATGTGATCTCATGGAGATCAAATACATTTGCTTCGCGACCTATTCTCCACGGCCAATAGCTATGTGAATCAGAGTTTGAAATAAGCGTGTATTTATCAAGTTCAGATAATCTCCAGTTCATAGGAGGATCACTGCTAAGACCAGTCTCTATTGCATGTATATGCTTTGCTTGATCCTGGAAACATTCCTCTATGGAATCAAAGCCCGATTTCGAGCCGAATACACTGAACCAGGGGGTCCACGCATGCGCGGGTATAACCTCAACATCCTTGTCTATCCCCTTCATCATCTCCACGAGCTCCACACAGCTAAAGCCAAATATAGGCCTGCCATCATAGTCCAGTCTGCCCCTCTTTAGCAGAGCCTCAATTATTTGGTCAACTACCTCAAAGCTCCGTGCAAGTATCACGTTATGCACCCTTCTGCCTCTACCTCCCTGTGAGTATATGTTCGAGATCTCTGTCTGGAGTACGAAGGGGAATCCTGACTCAGTCTTGAGGACGTCGGAGCCATCTTCCTTGAGCTTCTCCTTCAGTTCCTTGTTCCATTGTGGGTGTGCAAAATCTCCAGTTCCCAATAGGTTGAGACCCTTAATCCTTGCATACTTCTCAAGATTATCTATATTAATGGATCTACTACAAGCCTGTGAATACCTAGAATGAATATGCAGATCAGCAACCACTTTCATGGTATATATAGGAAACACAGATTTTTATGACTGCGGGTTTATCTCATCCAGAGTCTTTATATCAGCTCTATCTAATTTCCAACCAATGCCTCCCATATTTTCTTGGAGATGTTGAATATTGGCAGTTTTAGGTATTGTGATTACATTCTTCTTGGATATCAGCCAGTTGATTAGTATCTGAGCTCTAGTCTTATCATATTTCTTACATAACCCATCTAGTAATTCATGTATTGGAAGCATACCCTTTATCAAAGGCCTGTAAGCAGTGATAAACATATCATTTTCCTGGCAGTATGGAACCACCTCAGATTCCATGTTGGATAAAAACTGACCCTTGTTTCGCGTAACTAGATTATACTCAATCTGATTGGTTATTATCTTATTCTGCGTACAGTCCTGAGACTCTTTCATTTGTTTTACAGAGAAGTTGCTTACTCCTATATATCTGACAAGATTTTCTGAAACTAGGAAGTCAATAGCTTTCATAGTCTCTGAGATGGGTATCTCAGTATTTGGAGCATGTATTAAATAAAGATCAATATAATCCATTTGAAGTCTGGATAAGCTTCTCTTAACAGCCTTTACAACATCATCATAAGCTAAATTCGATCTCTTAACCTTTGTGGTGAGGAATAGATTTTCTCTGTCAGCGCATTTTATCCCTTCTCCTACCAGTTCCTCTGCATGCCCATTACCATACACTTCAGCTGTATCTATATGTGTATATCCTATGTTAATGGCAGTTTTAATAACCTTGATGCACTTATCATCTTGAGAGTCATCCTTTTCCATTCTACCGCCCATGCCCCATGTACCAAGGCCTAGAACGGGGAGTTTAACACCACCAGTTGTTTTGAATTCCATAATTAAAAATTGTCAGTGAATTTTATTAATCAACTTGAATACTTCCTGAGATCCAGAACCAAAGAATAATGTAAACAGTCATGATCAAATTCGTCATTTGGAAATACACCTGAAATACCGGTTACATAATCATTAATCTTAACACCATCACCTGTCTGGATACCGCGCCCTAAAGGTCTAGCCCTGCTGCTGGGCATGATACCATATACCCACACATATCTTCCTACATCTGACTGTGAATTTATCATGTAAAACTGTTGGATTGAGTATTTAAAAGAAATCTTCCGCTGTATAACTGTACCTATGTATAGGGGCTATTTTTTCTTCTTCTGCGCTAGGATCTTTTTCTCATTCTTCTCAACAAATTCGTCCACCTTGTCAAGCGCCTTCTTGTTATCACCCACGCCTGACGTGTTTCCAACACCTACCAGTATGATGTTGCTCCCCTTCTTTTCCATCTCTATGCTTTCTTTAACTGCTTCCAATACCTTGGGTACAGCATCCTTTATAGATTTTCGCATAGGAGTGATGGCTTCCTCCTGGCTCATCTTGACTATAACAGAATCCAGAGGTATGTCCTTATCTGTTACTATATTCTCTATGTAAGATCTCTCAACCCCTGGACCTCCCATAGCAACACCGACACCCTCAGCCACAGAGCCTGTCTTCTCACCTTCAAGCTTTGCTGCAGCGTCCACTGTAATAACCTTTGTGACATGTGTCTTTTTGATAATCTTTTCAACAGCCTTGCCTGGAGCACCTATCCTACCACCAGGCCCTCTGGCCTTTAAAACAAAAACATTACGGCCATCAACATTAATTTTAGCCATGACTACATCCTCTTCAATCTCTACTGTCTTCTTATCTCCTATCAATGTTGCAGCAACATAAGGGCCGATACCATCTCCTATAGGCTGCCCCCTTGCCAGAGCCATGCTTCCCTTGTAGAGGGATTTTGACATGCTTTCTATTAAAGGCAGCTGCATCTGGATAATCATTGCTATCTGTATACTCTTTGTTTTTTTTGCAAGCTCCACGAAATGTCGTATCACCTTGGCTAAATCATACAAAGAAATGCCCGCCGCCAGTCCCATTGTTAGATTGGCCTTTTCATCATCCGTCTGCTTGGGAATCATTCTATTAACAAAATGATTGAATCTGTTCTTCTGATTCTTTAGCAGGTGATCAAGCCTTTTCACAGACCCCATAGGATCTAAGCTTGCCGGCGGTATGAAGAAGAACTCAAAAAAGCTGTTGATCAATTCCTTTGTTTTAGCGTCAGGCGTTTTAGAAACCTGCTTCAGTAAGAAGATCTTTGATTTATCACTCATTTCTTCCATAACTAGTGCAGTCTTCTCAAGCTTCCATATAATCTGCGACAGCATAAGCCTAGGATAAAATAAGAACAGCACTACAAAGAACACTGCATATATCACAATTGAATATATATTGTTGTCCAACAAGCCTAACTGAGCCAAAAGAATTTCCATAATATCAAATACTAGATTAATTGTATTATACTTATAAATATTAGATTGATAATTCATAAAATGCTTGATTGGAAAATATTGGCAGCCTCTTTTGCGGCTTTATTGGTTGTTTCGTCCGCTTTAATGGGAAGCTTTTCACTTGATGGGAATCCCCTTTCTGGAATATTTGACAAGATAGGAGAATGGCTAGGTGGGTCGACTATCAGCATGAGCCCCCAAAGCACAGAAGAGGTGGAAATCATAATAAAACCAAATATTTTGTCTATCCCCATAAATTCTAAATCCTCAGCAAGTATAAACTCAGTAGAGCTAAAGAATTTTCATGGCAGTGTTATAGTTGACTATGATAACAGCCTGCTTACGTTCAATGGACCCGATGGGGTTGAAATTCAATCAAGCCTAAAGCAGGCAACTATAAAAGAGACAATAATAGAGAAACTTGTTGTGGAGAACACTGTAATTGAGATAATAAAAGGCGAATGGAGTGAAAAAACAGATACAAGCAAAGTCGAGATTTCTAACTTCAATGGAGACATTGAGATAACTGAAGCAGATATCCACCTAAAGGGCACTGTGAGTAGTATCGTGAAATAATAAAAATACAATCTCTATTAATTCTTATGTGAAACCAAAACATACCTGAATGTAACGTTCGGTTTCACAACTAGCACTCCAAAGACACATACTGTTAAGTACGGAAGCGATAATATGTCCAAGCCCTAGTAGCTCAGTGGTAGAGCGCCCGGTGTTTCAAGGTGATTGACATCTTGACACAGGCGAAGCTGTTAACCGGTAGGTCGAAGGTTCAAATCCTTCCTAGGGCGCTATGAGCTCTGCAGCATACCTTGTAAACACATTAGATATAAGGAAAGGCAGCAAGGAATGCAACATGCCAAACTGCCATAAAATTCCTACGAAAGAGATGATTTTAGTAGAGACAGATCTGGCAAAATCTAAGAATAGGGAGTTAGGAGTTGTTTACTTATGCTCAGATCATTACCCTGAAACATCAAAAAAGATGTTATTAGACATGAATCAGATGTCCAAGTCTGGCAAAATAATAGATAAAAAGGTGTTCGATATAGGTTATATTACTTATTAGAGGGACAGTAGCTCAGCTCGGGAGAGCACGCGACTGAAGATCGTGTTGTCGGGGGTTCAAATCCCTCCTGTCCCACTTAGCGCTTCATTTATAAATCTTTCAGTAAATAAGGTGATATGGGTCGAATAAAGATCGTGGCTATAAAGTCGTTAGGTAATGACTTGATAGAATCGCATGGTAAGAAGTTTTCTGAGGATTTTGATAGCAATAAGAAGGCAATACAGGAAGTAAGGAACATACAATCAAAGAAGATCCGTAACATAGTGGCAGGGTATATAACCCGTGAGATGCGAAAGATAAAACAGAGTGGGATATAACCTGAAACAACTTATATAACTTAGACCAAACAAATAGTATGAATCTACTCGACTTTGCGGAACAGGCAATAACATTTGATGCCAAAGACACCGTTACTAAGGTTACATCGAAGATGTTTAGAGATAGGAATTATACTGCCGTCATTACACGATCTGGTAATTATGAGGGGGTTGTGGTCGCGCGTGATATAGCAACCAGAAACATAAATAATCCAGACAAGGTTGAGATAAAGCAATTTGTGACTGCTATAAATCCTATATCACCTCAGACACCGATTAAATACGTGATAGAGTCTGTACTAATCAACAACTATAACACAGTGCCAATCTCAGATCAGGACGGCGTTAAAATACTCACAAAGCTCGGCATGCTAAACATCGTAAAGGATTCAGAATCATTCAAGAAATACAAAGCAAAAGATATCATGCGATATCCCTATTGTGTGAACGCGGACGATAATATAAGCATAGCCACGTCTATTCTAAAAGAGATGGGGGTGTCAAGGATACCGGTTTTGTCCAAAACAGGCAGTATAGAAGGGCTACTGACTACAATAGACCTCCTCAAGGCTGACACGACACGGGAGAGATCTACGGTGGGGGAGAAATATGGTGAAAAACAAAAATATAGAGATCATCCTGTTTCATCAATCATGAACAGAAAAACAGTAAAAATAGATTCTTCATCTTCAATAAAGAATGTAATAGAATTGATGCTTAAAGAAAAGGTAGAGACAGTGCTCATAGAGGACAATAATAAGATCGCAGGCATTATAACCCCAAAGGAGATACTTAAGATATTAACAGACGCACGCCGGGAAAAGGAGATTGAAGACAGGGCAAATGGGATTTATGTAAGGATAAGCGGCATCCAGGAAGAGGATGTATATATAAAAGGCTTGATAGACAGTGAAATAACAAATGAAGTCAAAAAACTTGCTAAGATTATTAGGATAAAATGCCTAGTATTGCACGTATCAGCAAGCAAGAGTTCAGGTCATAGAAAGAAGTATTCTGTGAAAGGCAAGCTAATAACAGAAAAGGGATATTTCTTTGCCAATGATGAAGACTGGGATCTAACAAAAACAGTTAGAAGCGTCATGAATAAATTTGAACGCGAGACAATGAAAGCAGTAGGGAAATGACATGAAGACAAAGGATTTTGGCGGTAGCGCATTATATGTGGTTTTTGGTATTTTGTTAGCCTTTGGCATAAACCAAGGAATGGCATTGGCACTATCAACAGATATACCAGTAGTAGCTGTTGAGTCAAATTCCATGGTTCCAACATTCCAGCGAGGTGATATATTGGTTTTGCAAGGAGTTGATATTCCAAATTTAATCGTTGGTGATATTATAGTGTTCTCACCGCCATCACAAGAAACCCCCGTGGTTCATCGCGTGATTAAGATAAACGATGATGGAAGTGTTCAGACTCAGGGGGATGCGAACACAAAACAACTCCCGTTCGAGAAGAGGATAACACAGGATCAGATACACGGAAAAGTCATTACAATAGTTCCTTATCTTGGTTGGGTGAAGATAGGAATGACAGAGTATGTGTTGCCTAATATACATTGGGCAATATTAGCCATAGTACTGATAATAATTTTATATATGTTACTATATAAGATATAACCCCAGGAAATGCTTTTATAAATAACTAGTTAAATATTATGGTGGTGTTTAAATGGAGTTTTGCGATAAGTGCGGTTCTGTGATGGTATCGAGTACAGATAAGGGAAGGGTTGTTCTTGTTTGTAAAAAGTGCGGCAAAAAGAGAACAGAGTATAAACCGCTTGAGATAGAAGAAAAGGTTGAAATGAAGCCTTCTGACGAAATCATATTCTTAGAAAAGAATGAAGAATCACTGCCACGAACAAAAACCGTTTGTCCTAAATGCAATCATAAAGAAGCAGGATGGTGGTTACAACAAACAAGATCAATAGATGAAGCTCCTACACTTTTCTTAAGATGTACAAAATGTAAACATACATGGCGTGAATACGGGTAAAACACTTAAGCCATTATAGCTTATAATTAGTGGTGATAATGTGTTAGAATTTATTGTATTTTTGGTTGCACTTTTTGTCACATACATAGTAACCCCTATATTTATCAAAAAACTAACTCGGGCTGGCATTACTGGCACTGATATACATAAACCTAATAAGCCAAAGATACCTGAAATGGGCGGGCTTGCTATCCTATTTGGTTTCTCTGCTGGGGTGTTATTCTCTATAGTCTTCATATCCTCAGATCTGGTAGGCATATCTGCTGTCCTAATATCTGTTCTTTTATTAGGCCTTATAGGGGTGTGCGATGATCTTTTTGGAATAAGACAGAAGACGAAGATAATACTTCCTGTATTTGCAGCCATACCACTAATGGTAATTCAAGCAGGGGTGCATACAATGACAATCCCTTTTATAGGGATTGTAAATTTTGGTATAATATACCCTCTGTTTTTAATACCGCTTGGAATCACTGTTGTATCCAACTCCTTTAACATGCTCGCAGGATATAATGGAATGGAGGTTGGATCAGGCTTTATAGCTTGTGCACTCATAGCCATCATTGGCATAATTACAGGTAATAGCACGGTTGCTATATTAATGTTTTCCATGTCAGGCGCCTGTTTAGCTTTTCTGAAGTATAATAAATATCCGTCAAGAATATTCCCAGGAGATGTGGGCACATTTTCCATAGGTGCAGCATTCGCAGGGGCTGTGATAATAGGTAACATGGAAGGCATAGCAGCCATAATAATCCTGCCTCATATAATAAACGGGTTCATAACAATTATGGAGATACTGCGAGGCAAGACCATACAGAAGTTCTCTGAAGTGAAGAACGGCATATTAGTGCCACCAAAAAAGGATAATCTGAACACCCTTTATTTCTTGCTAGAGAGGAGATTTAGGCTCACGGAGAAGAAGCTAGTTTACATGATATGGCTATTAACATTAATCTTTGGGCTGATAGCATTCGCTATTTTAAATCTCTGATATTTATATATTATGAAATCAAGAAGAATTAAGATCTTATGAAAGGGGTTGCACATCTCAAAAAACACTGGTATGTAATCGTGCTGATTGTTATTGTAGCGATGGCTTTCACTATAAGGGCAGTCCCGGCCAGATACAATGAATTACAGGCATTAGACCCATTTTACCTGTACCGCATAAGCGAGTATGTAGTAACACATAATTTCCAGATGCCAGAAGTGGACATGCTAAGAAACCATCCTTACGGCGACACGCAATTTGACCTCTTGGTCATGCACTATTTCCCGCCTATAATGTATGTATTGATCAACCCGCTTGTGCATCTATCATTCTTTGAATTCGCATTGCTATATCCCGCCATTATGGGAGCCTTATCAGCATTCATCATGTTTTTCCTAGCCAAGGAAATATTTGGGGATAAGAAATCAGGCATTTTCGCGGCATTCTTCCTTGCAACTGTCCAGGCATTTATAACAAGAACATCTGCTGGGTTCTTTGAAAAGGAGCCAACTTCAAGCATCTTCATGTTTATGTCAGTCTTGTTCTTCATAAAGGCATTCAAATCACAGGACTGGAGATACGGAATACTATCCGGAATCATGTTAGGAATCATGACCCTCTCATGGGGAGGGAGTCAGTACATATATGTATTATTTGCTGTATTCGCATTGGTAGTAGCCTTATTGAACCAGAACGTAAGATCCTTAGCATATGCATACATACCAACAGCGTTGTTAGGTATATTTTTACCATTCTTCATACAGCCACGAATAGTTAGCTTGGTTTCTACTACGACACTGATATCTCTAGGAGTGCTTGGTATAATAGTCTTAAGAATATTTGTGGCTAGATTTAAGATAGTAAAATCCGATCAAATGAAGTTTGTCACACCGGGTATTGTGGTTATAGGGGGCATTGCCTTCTTAATTGGTTCAATGTTTATAGACTTCCTTTATGGGGTATTCCAGAGCATTGTATTCCTTCTGACACTCCAACCAACTGGTGAAACCACGGTTGCAGAGAGTGTTGGCGGTAACTGGGATGTAATAACAGGCCAGACCGGCCTAGGAGCAGCCATGGGACAGCTACCTCAGATATCATCCCTTATATCAGTATTTTCATTATGGACCTTTTCAGTTTTAGGTTTGATTGTTGTAATCTATATCTTTTACAGAACAAGAAAGATGGAATTGATCATGCCCATCCTATGGATGTTGCTTTCCATATTTGGCGTTTTCTTCGCCATCAGACTCATCTACTTCATGGGTCCGACAGTGTCATTACTTGCAGGATTCTTTTTATCATGGCTGATAACACAATCCACTAAGATTAAATTCATCGATGACGTGAAAAGAACATGGCAAACATATATCATCATCGGAGGTGTCATGGTATTCCTTGCACTATTCTACATCTTCTCCAGCCTATTGATAGGCGTCATATTCCTAATACCTGCTTTAGTGCTTCTGTTTTTAGGATATACCACATACAGGCATTCCAAAGAACGATCCATATTCAGGCGTATATACGATTACATGCTCCATAAAGAAAAGAAGCCAACAATACTAGCCATTCCAGTAATAATCATAGTGTTATTCAGCCTGTCTTTCAATGCAGTAAATGGATACACATATGCCGAGTTCCTAGGGCCATCGATAAACCAATATTGGTATCAGGCTTTTGATTATCTTAAGTATGAAACACCAGAGAATTCAAGCGTGATATCCTGGTGGGATTTTGGCTACTGGTTCCAAACAAGAGGTAATAGAGCAACTATAGTTGATGGTGGAGGCGTTGGCAACACCTCAAGATATGACGTTGCCATATGGTTCACCTCAGATGCTAAGAATTGGACAGACTTTGAGCCATGGTTGAAGGAAAAGATTGATGTGGATTATATACTAATGGATTACACGCTTCCTGGCAAATATGGAGCTATAACCAAGATCGCTTCAAAGGGAACGAATATAATAGGCATCATGCAGCTCCAGCAAACAGGAACATTCCCACAAGGCAACAGCTCAATATTCGAATTTAAAAACGGCCCTTATGCCATATGGCTACCAATAACAAACGGCGCAATAACAGGAACACCAATGTTCTTAATATCACAGGGAGACCAATACGGATCTCCTTCATTCATACAAGACGTGTGCACAGATGAAGGTATCATATCCTTCGAACCAAAGGAACCTAGTATGGGTGGCTGTGTCGCCATCACGTCACACGGGGTGTACTACCTGCCCGAGGAAGCCAAATATACGATATTCAGCAACCTTATGTTCATGGACGGGTATGGTCTGCCTCTTGAGAAGGTTTTTGATAACAGCCTGATCAAGATATACAAGGTCTTGTAGTCTTTTCTAGCTGTGAATTGGGAGAATTGTTTTAAAAGGGCACCTTGTATTAATATTATGAATTTTCTTATACTCGGGACCAAGGAATATCCACTGGGAACAAATACAGACGACCCTTCACCCAGCGGCGGAATGGAGATTTATGTAGAGGGGTTAGTATCTGAATTGCAAACACGTTCAGATATAACCTTAATAACAAGGAGGTTTAGCAAAACCAAATCCCATGAAAAGATAAAACATGTAGAGATATGGCGGGTTCCTTGGATTAATGGCTTTGTTTTCAGAAATCCTACATTTAATCTATTGGCCTTCATTAAATCACTAAGCCTCGATTTTGACGTTGTCATATCCCATGGCGAAGTTGCTAACATGTTTGGTCTTCTGCTTTCTAAAATTAAGAGGCGACCCATAGTAATGGTCAATCATGGCCTTGCTTCAGAGCAGAGACAGTATAACCCGTTGCTGCGTTTGGGTTTCAAACTGATAGATAAGATCACGTACTCCAAAGCAGATGCTGTAATCACGCATTCTATATCAAAGATTCCCAAGGGTGTTAAATACAACTATGTTATGCCAGGGTTTAATAAATCAAAACTGAAGGCAGACAACAGCTTGAGAATGGAATATGATATAAAAGGTACCGTGATACTTTTTACAGGCCGGTTAATGAAAACCAAAGGGGTGGATTTTTTAATCAAATCACTTCCATCTCTAGATAAGGAATACACATGTTTTATAGTAGGTGATGGCCCTGAAAGGAAAAGCCTGGAAGCCTTGTCTAAGAGGCTTAAAGTGAACGTTATATTTACAGGATTCAGGGAGGATATAAACAGGTTCCTGTCCATTGCTGATGTTTTTGTGATGCCATCATTATCAGAGTCTTTAAACTATTCGATGATTGAGGCAGCTTATATGAAGGTGCCTATAATAGCGACAGATCATGGCGTATTTCCTAAAGGGAGTTTTATTAAAATAAAAAAGAAAGATGTCACATCAATAACAAAGTCTATAAACAAACTTGGAGATACTAGCGTGATGACAAGAACAGCCTTCAATTTTACGCAAAGATTTGATTGGAAGGTTACTGCAAATACGTATAGCAAGATAATAAAATCTGTATTGAAGGAGTCTGCATGAAAATACTAATGTTATGCCCTCTGATTAGTAGCAGTTCATTCATAACAACCTACCCATTTGCGAAGATACTCGCAAAGAGGCACGAAGTAGAAATTGTAGGACCGCTTCTAGGCAATCCGCCATATATAGAAGATTCTGATCTCAACATAACTTATATTGAACCTACAGTAAAGAACCCAATTCAGTTAGCGTTCATGCTACTGAAAAAGAAGAACCTAAATGTATTGAGAAGAATGGATTTTGATGTTATACACGCATTCAAGCTACTTCCTCATACAGGTCCTGTTGGGGCTAAGATAAGCTCAGAGAGGGGAATACCCTTTGTTTTAAGTATTGACGACTATGACGCTGCTGCAAGCAAGCAGACGCTTAAGAGGTACATACTAAAAAGGGCAGAAGCATCATACAAAAAAGCAGATGCCATAACAGTTGCTTCAGAGAGACTCAAAAAGATATATGGAGGCGACATCATTTATCAGGTGGCCAATGAATTTGTATTCAACAAGAAGCATGATACAACCAATTTTGTAAAAAAATATAACCTTGAGGGCAAATTTATAATAGCTCACGCTGGCACGTTTTTTGACCATAAAGGAATTGACATCTTGATAAGGGCTGTCCAAAAATTGAATAATAAAAAACTGAAGCTTGTTTTGGCTGGGAATTCTAATATTGAAAGATATAAGAAAATTGCAGGTGGAGAAACCCTATTTACAGGAAAAATACCAATAACAGAGGCTGCACAACTTACACAAGCTGCTGACATTTATGTGATACCCACTAAAAACACCCCGTATGCGCAGGCAGAGATACCGGCTAAGATATTCGAGCCTATGATGGCAGGAAAGCCGATTATAGCAAGCAGAGTGTCTGACATACCAAAGATATTGGAGAATGGAAAGTGTGGAATACTTGCAGAGCCTGGAAGCGTAAAGTCAGTGGCGGATGCAATACAGTATCTTATAGATAATCCAGGTGAAAGAAAAGAATTAGGTAATAATGCTCAAAAGAGGTATAAAGAGAAATATAGTTATAAAACAATAGAAGAGAAACTAAACAGAATATACTCATCTATCAGGTGACTGTATGAAGATATTACTAACAGGACTGACAACGCCAAATAGCGGCATAGTGGCAATAAAGGGCATGGATAGTTATATTTACAATACAGCTTTGGAGCTTAGAAATCTAGGGAATGATGTACATTTGTATGTCAGAAATGACTTCAAACCTAAAGAGGAATGGGTAAAGACATTCTATGCACCAAAATTCTCATGGCTGGTTTATCCTTATTTCATCACGCCCCAACTACTGGGAAAGAAGGCGGACGTGTACCACTCCGATTATGTAACCTCAGGCTATGCGCTTGTAAAAAGCAGGAGAAGACCTTGTGTTGTTTCTGTTCATGACGTCCTCCATTTTAGCTATAATGAAAAGTCAAAAACAAGAACTAATAATCTTCAGAAGAGATTCTTCCTTCATTGGTTCAAAACCATAAAAAAGGCAGATGCATTGATCCTCATGTCCAAGTCAGCGAAAGAAGAGGCACTGGAGTATACAGACGTGCCAGAAGAGAAACTTCATGTGGTTTACAATGGTGTTGACCACAATAAGTTCTTCCCTCTAAAAAGAACAGCCCACAAGAAGTTCAGGATAGGCTATCTTGGTGGTCTTGATGGAAGGAAAAACGTGGTTCTTCTTGTAGAGGCCTTCAAGAAGCTTGTAAAACAGCGAGATGATGTTGAGCTGCATATAGGAGGTTCAGGAACCAATCTCCAGAGGTTTAAAGATATGAAGATAAAAAATACCAAATTCTACGGTTGGGTGCCTGATAATGAAATTAACAAGTTCTACAATTCTCTGGATCTCTATGTTTTCCCATCTCTGAAGGAAGGTTTTGGGAACATGATAGTAGAATCCATGGCTGCCGGAACCCCTGTGTTAGGATCCAACAATAGTAGTCTTCCCGAGGTCATAGGTGATGCGGGTATGGTAGCAGAGCCTGACGTGGAATCCATGGTTGAAGCCATGAATAAGATAGTTGACAGCAAGAGTCTCAGGCAGAATATGATCAAGAAAGGCCTGGTCAGGGCAAAGACCTTCTCATGGAAAAATTCAGCCAAAAGCACATTCAAGGTGTATGAATCTGTCACTCGCTGAAAATAATATTTTTAAGTTCATTTTCTAACTGTTCAAATTTTTTATACAATATTGTATGTATACCCAACAGCTTCGCAGCTTCTATATAATCGGGATTATCGTCTATAAAAATACATTCATCTGGTTTACAGTCCACTTCATCTAGAACAGCCTGAAATATCATCCTATCAGGCTTCTTCATACCCATCTCAGTTGACAAAAACCCCTTATCAAAAATCTCAAATAATCCAGTACTGATATTATATTCACATATCTCCATTTCTGTATTAGTTAGACAAACAACAGCAAATCTCTCTTTCAAGCTGTGTATCAAATCCAATACCCTATGATCTACAGAAGTTGATGTTTTTTCATACTCATCTAAATGCTTTTGTAAAACATATTCTGGCTTGATGCCTTTCTTGAGATTCTTCAGTACTTTTGTGTACATATCCAGCAGGCTCATCTCGCCACTTATTGTTTTATCTCTCAAATCCTGGGAAGATTCCCTCAACTCAGTGACGGTGATTCCTATAAAATCAGCCACTCTTTTTTCAATAATCTTACCATTTTCAGGAACAAGAACTCCACCAACATCGAATATAATAGTCTTGATCATATCGCTTCAGTTTTCGCAATTCTTAATATATCAATCATCCCTTCTGGCGCATCAAGCTGTGACACGTATCCCATTCCATTGACAGACATAGAGATAACTGATTTTTTGACGTCATCTAAAGCATTAGCAGGACATGCACGCCAATAGAACTTTTCCAGAGATTTGTGGTCTGCATCCTCTATCAACATCGCATTGATTAATGGAATACCAATCTCATTCAAAAGAACATTTGCGCCCTCGGGTTTTCCTATGCCCTGAATTTTAAAATCAAGAGCAACATCACGATTCATGAAAGCGGTTATTTTACTCTTATCTCCTTCTATAACTTCTTTTAGATTGGGCGGCAGGACACTCATAACAGTATCATAAAATTTTTCAGGATCCACACGCTCCGAATCTTCATGCGTGCCTATATATGGAATATCAATAGTGATCAAATGTTTTTTAGGCGGAAAAACAACATCATGTCCCGCATCACACAATTCCCGTATTCTCTGGGATTTCTCCATGAGGACAGTGCCTATCTCTCTCATGTATTTTAAATCGTCTGCATGTTTTGAGAACCCAGGAAGATCAAAAATACTACAAAACTCCCCGTCAATTAAAATATCAACACCATTCTCAAACACCCCATATTTAGGGTCTCCCATTCTCTTAACTATGCCCTCTGCGCATTCATAAGATCTTCCTGTGCATGGATAAAAAGGAAGTGCGTTAAATTCCCTATAGAATTCAAATACCTTGTCATGTGTTGCATCAGGCCCTTCTTGTATCTTCCCATAGGTGTCATAACCAGGACCCACAACACATCCATCCACATCGCTTAGTATAACTCTTAATCCCATAGTTCTTGAATAGCAGCTTAATATTTAAGCTTTCCCCTCTGTCTTACCAAAATGTGCGTCCACAAGCTCGCATATATTATGTAGTATGAATTCATGAGCCTCTTGTATTCGTGGCGTATTGCCAGATGGAACTTCAAACAATATATCCATGTGATCCATACCAGCCTCTCCTGCAATTCCTATTGTTTTTAATCCGAGCTCTTTTGCAGTTTTGAGTGCACGCAAAACATTCTCCGACTTGCCGCTAGTGCTTATTCCAATAGCTATGTCACCTTTCTTGCCAAGAGCCTTGACCTGCTCCTCGAATATATATTCAAACCCGAAATCATTTCCAATTGCAGTGATAATTGACGTATTAGTTGCCAGTGAAATCACAGGAAGATTGTTTTTATGTTTATACTTCCCGACAAGCTCTGCAGCAAAGTGCTGAGCATCAGCTGCAGAGCCCCCATTACCAAAAATTAGCACCTTACCTCCACTTTCAAGACATATAATAATCGCATCTGCAATCTGTTTTATCAAATAAAGTTTTGATTCTAATTTACTAAATAAGTCAAGATGCTCTTTCAGGTGATTCATTAGTTTCTCCATGTTCTGTTTGCATGTTCAAATATTTCCAGAAGCCCATCAGTGTATGAACCTTCTGACACATACCCTCTTCCACCCTGCCTTGTCACGTAATCCTTTATTTTTTGATCCGAATTCGAAGGGCATGCACCATAACCGACAGCCTCTAACATGGGAATATCCGAATGAGCAGAATCACCTATGCCCACAGATTCATCAAGATTTAATCCATATCTTTTAGCTACGTAAAGAATAGATCCCTTTTTATCCACTGCTGGTTGTATGTCAAGCGCTTTCTCAGATGCTACCACCAAGATTTTCCCTCTATTTATATAATTCCCAATACCATCCAAGTGCGGTTTCAACGATTCAAAAAGATCATGACCTGTGATTCCCCCCTTAGTTATCTCATAAGTGAATATTCTAGCCCTGTCCTTCAAGAATCTGATTTCTGCTCCTTCATCAAGCAAACTACCGAAAACCCCATTTTCATTATCAAGTATTTTATATTTCCACTTTTCTAATTCGGAGGAAGCATCCCTTAAACGGGTAAATTCTGGGGCGTCTGTTATATTGAAAGAATCTCCTGTTATTGGATCGTAAACCACGTTACCCATCTCGAATATTGAAGGGCCATTGATTCCTCCAAGTTCTATTACATGTTTTCCTGATTCTAATGATCTTCCGGTACATGCAGAAAACCTCTGCCCACTTTTCGACTCTATATAATCACGTATCCTTTTCAGATCCGCTGCATGTTGAGTTAGATCCTCATCCCACGGGGCGACATCCTTAGAGAAATTACCCATGACACCATCAATGTCGCATAGGAAAACACTTACTACCATTTACCCACCTCATATTTGAAGTCCAAAATTCTTGCCTTATCCTTGAGGGAGTTAATCATATTATTTCTATCATATGTAAACACAAGAGCGCAGCCTCCTCCTCCTGAGCCAAGGAACTTACACACACCACCATTACTCTTTACTATCTCCTCGATCTCCTGTGTCTTCTCATTATCTATCAGAGAACTCTCTTGTTTTCTTAAGTCGTAATCCTTGCCAACAAGCTCTATAATTTTATCCAGATCAGAGTTTGTTAGAGCATCCCTTCCTTGTGCTGCTAGATCACGCTTCCTCTTCATGATCTCAAGATTGCTCACACTCTGGATTTTCATGTCCTTCTGTATCGAATCTCCGGTTACCTTTCGTGGTATGTGAATGAGTAAGGATAGCTCTTGAAGCCTTCTCAAGAAATCTGGCTGGATTTGTACCCTGTTAACATCGGTTCCCTCTGGCCTGAAAACCATGTAGTTGAAGCCACGATAGCTTGTTGCAAACTGATCCTGATATCCGCCATCCTCTCCCATCTTGTTCCTCTCAATATCATATGCCAGTAAAGCAGACTCATGGAGCGTCCTCTGAATACCCTGAAGCCTATCAAATGCCTTTATTATGGCAGTTGCGTGCGAAGCTGAACCACCTATACCTGAATCGCGCGGGTAATCCTGGTGTGTTTCTATCTTACCATTGCTGATTTTGTAGTGTTGGAGAAGCAGTTCCAACATCCCATCATGTTTGTTGTAAACAAGACTGTTATTTGGAGTTATCTTACAGAAAGCGTAAAGATTCACGGTAACGTTTAAACATGCACCCCATCCCATTCTATTTATATAATGTGTATGATCCCCACCTGATATCAGGTCGATTCTTGCAGGAGATTTTTCTATTATTCCATTCTTAGAAAGTTGCGTCATACCTTATCCTACCTTATCCAAGTCTTTATCCGGAACTTTTATAAAGATGGTATTACCATAATATCATACTATTGTCATACCGGAGTTAGGATGAAAAGCAAAATTGCCATAACAGTTGATAGCACGCTTTTAAGAAGGATAGATCAGTTAGCTAAAAACCAGAACAGGAGTGCATATATAGAGCAGATACTAAAGAATGCAATAGATTCCAGAAAATTAAAAACAGCTGTAATACTCGCAGGTGGAGCTGGAACCAGGCTAAGACCATTCACATATGAGGTTCCAAAGCCTATGGTACCCGTTAAAGGAAAACCTGTTATACGCTGGCAGGTGGACATGTTAAGGCGTCATGGAATAGAAAATATTGTGATATCTCTTGGTTATATGAAAAACAACGATCAGGTAATAAAGGAGCTAGGCAATGACGTAAATTATGTATTTGAGAAGACACCTTTGGGTACAGGAGGAGCTCTTTCTATGGTAAAGGATCATGTTGATGGACATTTCTTGATGATGAATGGAGATACGTTGCATACACCAGTGCCAAACCTAACAGGCATGTATGAATTTCATCTACAGAAAAATTCCATGGCAACGCTTCTTGTGATGATGAAGGAGGATGTGAGAAGGTATGGTAGTGTTGTTCTGGAGGAGGACGGTAAGGTTATAAAATTTGCAGAGAAGGTGAATGAAAAGAAAACAGGACTTATATCATCTGGAATTTATATTCTAAGTCCAGACATATTCACACATATAAAAAGAAAATGCAGCATCGAGAATGACGTATTTCCAAAACTAATGTCTGAAGGCCTATTGTCCGGTTATTTATTCAACGGAAAGACTTATGACGTTGGAACACTTAAGGGCTATGAAGTTGCGATAAAGGAGTGGAAGCCATGAAGGTGTTGGTTACAGGAGCGTGCGGCTTCATAGGTTACGAATTAGTGAAGAAACTTGACGAAATAGGTCATGACGTGATAGCTTTTGTACGTGAGAATACAAGACCAAAATCAAGTTTTAACGTGCCTGTAGTTGAAGGTGATATAAGGAACAAGAAAGATCTAGAACGTGTTGGAAGGATTGATTGTATACATCACCTTGCAGCCAATGCAGATCCTACAGACTTTGGAATTGACATGCTTGAATCCAATGTTATAGGAACCAACAATCTTCTTCAACTAACAGCCAAGTACAACTCCAAGTTCATATTCGCATCCTCATCTGCTGTGTATGGAAACCTATCTTCTCCAAGCAAGGAAGATGGTGATGTAAAACCTATGAATGCATATGGAAACACAAAACTTATGTCAGAATACTTCTGCAAAGCATATCTAAAAGAGCATAATTTGGATGTGACAATATTGAGATACTTCAACACCTATGGAATTGGTGAAGAGATAAAGGGAAAGGATGCTAGTATGATTTTTCATTTTCTCCAGTCAATACTCAAAACAAATTCTGTCAAGATTTATGGCGACGGCAATCAGCAAAGAGATTTTATATACGTAAAGGACGTGCTAAACTTCAACATCATGGCCATGGAAAAGAATGGAATACCAGGCGAGGTATTTAATGTGGGAACAGGTCTAAGCACATCGTTTAACAGGTTGGTAGATATCCTAAAAAAACAGATAAATAGTGATGTCAAAATAGAATATGTTGAAAACCCAATAAAAAATATTTACCAGATGCATACTCAGGCAGACCTAAATAAATCAAGCAAAGTCTTGGGGTTCAAGCCAAAATATACCATAGAAACCGCCACAAAGGAAATGATAGATCATTACAATGAGTAGAAATTATATAAACCCTTTTAGGTTAATACCCAATAGGTGGCTGTTATGGCATTGTTAAAAGAATTAAGAATAGTAAAGGATCATTGGTACTTTAGGACAATAAAAAGAACAAGACCATGGGCAATACATACTGAAAGTTTGCATAAGGATAATATCTGGGAAGCCACTAAAAGGTATGTAAAGAATGGGAACAAGGCCATATGGTTTGTGGTAGCTCCAGTAAACTATGATTTTGTTAAAACTGAGAGTGGTATAAATATAAGCAAAAAAGATTGGGAAAAGAGAATATTAGAGAGATATAAATGGCTGAGGAAAAATAATCAGGAAATTCAAGTGCATGTGCATCTGAGGGTTAAAATGGAATTGTATGAATCTAAAAAGGAAGAGGAAACTGATGTAAGAAACAAGATTTTAGATTCTGTTAAATGGTTTAGAGACAATGGGTTTAATGTTGATAAAATCGTCTTTGGTTGGTGGTCTTATAACAAGCTTGCTGAGGATATAGCGAAGGAAAAAGGACTGAAGGTAATTAGAAGATTGAATAATTATTTTATCCATGATTACGATTTAACGTACATGAAGTGATATTATGAAAACACTTGTAACAGGCGGTGCGGGATTCATTCCAAGCTTCCTTGTGGAATCATTGGTTGAAAAGGGCCATGATGTAATAGTATTAGACGACTTTAGCATAGGCTACAAAAAGAATCTAAACAATGTGCTGGGCGACATAGAATTGATAGAGGATTCGGTGTTAAATGAGGCCATTCTAAAGGAGCTGAACCCCAAAGTGGATAAAATATACCATTGTGCTGTTCTTTCCCTTGAAGAATCTCTAGAAAATCCCGAAAAGGTTCATGAGGTCAATGCCACAGGAACACTCAGGATGCTCAAGAACTTCAAAGACAAACTGTTTTATCATATATCTTCCTCAGAGATATATGGGACAGCTGAGGCTTCACCAATGAGTGAGGAGCATCCCACAAATCCTTCAACTCCATATGCAGTAGCCAAGCTTTGTGCAGATAGGTATGCCCTCGCCTTCTTCAAGGCTTACAACTCCAAAATTTGGATCATAAGACCATTCAACTCCTTCGGTCCTCGACAAAGATGTGAAATATATGGGGGAGTTATTCCCAAATTCATAAAAAGTCTAATGCAGAACAAACAACCGCAGATTTTTGGTAGTGGGCAGCAGAAAAGGGATTATACTTATGTATCAGACATAGTCGAAGGTATTATAAAAGCAAGTGAATCTGAAAAACTTATAGGAAATGCAATAAATCTGGGTTCAGGTGAAGCATATTCCGTGTTAGATATTCTTGGAATGGTAAAAAAAATAATGGGGAAGAACGTAGATCCTGTTTTTATCGGCAAGAGAGAAGGAGATCTGGATCTGCTTCAGGCTGATATAACAAAGGCAAAAAACGTAATAGGGTATCATCCTAAGATTAGTTTTGAACAAGGACTCAAGAAGACGGTGGAATGGTTTAAGACAGAAGATTCTTGATCTGTTTTATAACGTCTTTAGGGTTGTTCTCGAATCGAATAAATTTAACATCAGCAGCCTGCGCAGCATCCTCATCCATTTGGAAATCCCCTATGAAAACAACATCATCATGTTTAATGGTGTTTTTTATGTATATGATCCCATCAGGATCTGGTTTTTGTCCAAGATTTTTATCAGTCATAGTTTCCCTGCCAACACATAAAGAAAACATATTCTCCATATTGTGAAATTTTAAGAGCTTGTGGACAGTACTTTCAAAGTTATTTGTTAGGATTGCCATCTTACCCAGCTTTTTCAACTCACTTAACATGGAACTCGGAATTAACTGCTTGATCATTTCTATCCTGTCCTCGCTGACGACTTCATCCTCATAACTGTGTTGTAGTTCTAAAAATATTTTTCTATTTGGATTGTCTTTCTGGGTAAGCCTGTATGATTTAGTTTCAGATAGAGGTAGATTGAAGATTTTTGATGCCACATTTTTAAGGCCCTTCCAATCTATGGGTAGCTGAAAAAGGGTTCCATCAAAGTCGAATATTATCAGATTCATATCTATACCTGATACTCAATATTTATATATTTGGTTGAATTCTATTGTTTATAGAAAAAGGTATTTATTCTTGATACCTATTAAAATCAAAATAAGGTAAGGTTGTATGACAAAAAAGAAGATGGTTATGGTTGGCATTGCGGGAAGCACTACAGACTTCCTACTTTCCATACACGCGCTCAAGTGCTTTGTCTATCAAAAAGAGGAGATAAAGAACAATATAGATATAACTCTAAAACAGTATTACTACATACCTTTAGATGAGGTTGATGAAAAAAGCCAGTATATATTTAATGATATAGAAAAGGAAGAACCTGACATTGTAGGGTTTTCATGCTATGTATGGAATATAGATGCAGTAAGGACGATATCCGATAAACTAAAACAAAAGAATAAGGATATACAGATAATACTAGGAGGACCTGAGATAGCTAGAGAGGATATAATAGCAGGTAAGTTTTCTGACTTCAGTGCTGATTTTCTGTTTTTTGGTGAAGGTGAGCGACCACTCCTCAAGTTTCTTGAAAGAATACTTGGAATAAGCGATCACAACCTTGATGAGATAAAAGGATTTGCTCATAGGAATGGGAATTCGTTCAGCTGTCATTCACAGCTAGACTTTGTCGAAAAGTTAGAAGAACTACCGTCACCATATCTCACAGGATTCGTTTCAGACGAACTCCTGTCAAGAGAGAACATGCGAGTTAATATAGAGACACAGAGAGGTTGTAATTTCAGATGTGCTTACTGCTTCTACCATAAAGGGTTTCCAAGCATAAGATATAGAAATCCAAAAATCGTTGTCGATGAGATAGAGTATGCATATAATAAAGGCATAAAGATGGGAAGGATTCTGGATGCCAACTTTCTTTCAGACAGGGAGTTTGCAAAAGGCATAATAAGGGAGCTTATAAATCGTAAAATAAAAATGGCGCTGTTCTTCGAGATGATACCGATATTTTTAGATGACGAGACAGCTAATCTATTTGGAGAATTTTCCAGATTATCGGAGAATAACATGCTAATGACAGGCATAGGCATACAAACACTCACGCAAGAATCCCTGGCAGTTATAAGGCGCCAGATTCATAAAAAATGGTTCGAAAAGGCCTTTAACTTGCTTCAAGCGCAGGGTGTTATAATAAAGTCAGATATAATATTAGGCCTTCCCAGAGAAACCAAGGAAAGCTATCTCAAGACACTAGAATTCATAACTGAGAAGATGAGACATGGTACAAATTACCTAAGCCTTGCTCTCCTAAGGGTATTACCAGGCACAGATCTGGTTGACATTGCAAAGAAAGAAAAACTAGTTATTGATAACAGAGACAGCCTCCATTTTGTATATA
>Ga0066639_10000968_pt1 | contig 25780 bp, 25 predicted proteins | sample CryGeyCG2114_010_2_FD_59504 | JGI IMG/M metagenome (GOLD analysis project Ga0066639, IMG submission 59504) | Groundwater microbial communities from aquifer - Crystal Geyser CG10_big_fil_rev_8/21/14_0.10 | ecosystem: Environmental > Aquatic > Deep subsurface > Groundwater | place: USA: Utah...
AGTCGCCTGTTATATCAAAAGTAGTATTTTCATTTTGAACAATAAAAGAGTCGTAAGTCGTGTTGCCAGCGGAAAAATCTTGCCCGAGATAAACAGCCCCAATTGCAAAATCTTGCTCTATGGTAAAAGTAACATCGTTAGCATCTGTAGCAAAAACATAAAGAGTATCAGAAGCATCTGGGGCCGAACCTTTGAGGGTAGTTAAATCAGCAACATTAGCAGAAGTATCTACCTCAAAAATCGGCGAACTATATATATTAGCATCTAAATAGACAGGATAAGTTGCTTGAATTGGAATATGTTTTTGTCCATCCGCGCAAACCTTGTTTTCTTCTGGCAAATCTTCATCAGCAGTGATTTCTTCTTCCGAACATTCTGTATTTGTGTCGGGTTCAAGATCGCCCAAATCAGAATCTAAATATTTAGTAAGAATATATTTGTCTCCGTTTTTTTCTTCAAGGGTGAAGTGCGTCTCTATCGGATAACCAGCAGAGTCCCGAGATTTTGGCGCAGGAATCATTAAGAGATACTCCCCTGTTTGAGAATCTGTCCCAACTATTCTTCCGTCGTCTTTTAAAGATAAATTTATTTTGTTTGATTGTATTTCAAAACCAAAAGATGTTTTTGGTTGAAGAGACTTCACAATAACATCTTTTTTCATCCCCTGCTTTTCTATCGTCGTCTCTATATCAACATCGCTCCATACATTTGAATAAAGAATTTTACTTGAATTTTCTTTAACAAGATTAACCTTATCCCCATCAATAAATTTCCACTTCAAGCTTCTATCTTTCCCTTCTAAATTAATTACTTCATATTTAATATAATTTTCCGTTTTTTGTTTATCGTCAAATGAAATTTTAAGTCCATCATTATCTGCGACAAAAGCCTCTTCATCCAAGTCCTCTTCCGTTTTTTTAGAAAGAGATGACTTGATGTTACCGTGCCCAGAATGATATTCCCCCTTAACAACAGCAGGTTCAGGGTCTTCAGCAACCTCTTCTATTGTTTCTTCCACTTCTTCATTACCACCCCCTTTTTTCGCTTGAACAAAAGACGGAGAAAAAGCAAAAGAAAACAAAAAAATAACCACGGCTCCAATAAAAGCAATTTTTAATAAATTTAAAATTTTACGAGAATTGTCCAAAAACAAACACAACCACAACCACATCCAGAAATTCATACCCAAATTTTAACAATTTAAAACCCCCACGTCAAAACATTTTTATCCCCCCCGCCCTATGTTTTCACAATATTCATCAAGTATTCTCTTTTTTTTCTTTATTGTCTTGTAAGTATCTTTTTCTTAATGTTCCCATATATTGTCTCATCACTTCTATATTCATGGTAATTTGTTGGCTTAATGGCTGATAATTGCCAACAAGTTACCATACTCTTGCTGTCTTTTTAAATGATTTAACCAGTATGACTACAGTATCATTTTAAGTGATTTGATGCGCCCCAAACACAAGCAAAACAAACAAATTCCACCTGGTAGTCGCACTACCAGGTGGGAGAAAAAAGAAGATAAATAAAATTTATCCCTCGTATTCTTTAAGCCAATCAATAAAATATTTTCTGAATTCCTTGCCGTTACTAAAACCAAACAGTTCTAAGAACAGTTTTTTATTAACAACACTGGAAAAAATATTATTTTTATCAGAAAAAAGTTCCCTAAAACTTCCCCACTTGTAATCATCTAAAAATCCCATAGCCTTTTTGACATCACTAACTCCATAGTCCTTCCATTCAGGAAAGATCAGTTTAAGTGGATTAGAAAAAATATAATAGGGCAAATGAACAAAATGTTCATCGTCTTCAACCAATATTTTCTTTGATCTTCCTTGAAACAAAACCCCTTCTCTTTTATATCTTTCATTAAAACACCGAGTATAACCGCCCCCAAACTTCCGAGAAAAAAGCCCTGCACCACCATCAACTTTCTCTTGAACCAAAAGATGAAAATGATTCGGCATCAAACAAACAGCCAAAATATCAACCAACTCTTCACCTGGTAGTCGCACTACCAGGTGGTAGTTTTTACGATCATAATGTGAAAAAACAACTCTTTTAATTGTATTAAAATCATGAAGATCGTCTCGGAAACGAAAATAATCCCTATCATCTAAAAAAATTTTTCTCTTCTCAACCCCCCTATTCATTATGTGATAAATATTTCCTTTCATATAATTAAATTATAGCAAAAAACAAACCACATCCGCCACCTGGTAGTGCGACTACCAGGTGGAAAAAGATGGACATTGGACATTACAAAAAAGCTTGAGGTTTTAATCTCAAGCTTTTTTGTTTTAGTAGCCCATTCCTCCTCCCATCTGTTGAGCTGGTTCTTCTTTTTTTGGTTTGTCGCAAATTACGACTTCTGTTGTTAAGAACGTCGCAACGGCTGAAGATGCGTTTTGCAAAGCTGTTCTTGTTACTTTAACGGGATCAATAATTCCGCTCTTCAACATATCATCAACCATCGTATCAGACATCGCATTGTAACCTCTGTTTGAATTCGCATTTTTTAGAACATCATTCACAATTTCAGCGACAACAACGGCACCTTCCCTTTTACCTGCATTAGCGACAATTTGTCTTATCGGTTCTTCGACTGCTCTCAACAAAATTTGAATACCAGCCTCAAATTCTTTTTCAATATCTTTTGATGGAGATTTTAATTTACCGCTTTCAAATTCTTTACGAACAATAGCTCCGGCTTTTACCAAAGCACTTCCACCCCCAGCGACAATTCCTTCTGCCACCGCTGCTTTCGTTGCTTCAACAGCATCATCAATCTTATCTTTCTTGTACTTCATCTCAGTTTCAGTCGCAGCTCCAACTTTAATCACAGCAACACCACCAGCTAATTTAGCCAATCTCTCTTTTAGTTTATCTTTATCAAAACTAGATTCAGTCACGGCTAATTGCTTTTTAATTTGCTCAATTCTTTTTGCAATCTCAGTTTTTTTACCTTTTCCTCCAACAATCGTGGTGTTATCTTTTGTAGCAATAACCCTGTGAGCTTTTCCAAGATCGCTTAAAGTTGCAGTTTCAAGTTTCTTCCCTGTTTCTTCAGAAATAACTTCAGCGCCAATAACAACAGCAATATCTTGGAGCATCTCTTTCTTTCTGTCGCCATACCCTGGAGCTTTTATAACCAAAGTATTAAAAGTTCCTCTCAATTTATTTACAACTAAAGTCGTCAAAGCTTCTCCCTCTAAATCATCAGCAATAATTACCAATTCTTTCTTTCCTGATTTTGCCAACTCCTCCAACAAAGGAAGAATGTCTTTAATGGCAGAAATTTTCTGGTCAGTTAAAAGAACGAGAGCATCATCATAAGAAGCCTCCATTCTTTCAGCATCAGTAATCATATAAGGAGAAGTGTAACCCTTATCAAATTGCAAACCTTCGACAATTTCACTTTCAATTCCAAAAGATTGAGACTCTTCAACTGTCACAACACCGTCCTTTCCGACCTTATCAATCGCATCTGCAATTATTTTTCCAAACTCCGTACTTTCAGCAGAAATTGAAGCAACTTGTTCAACTTCTGATTTGTTTTTAATCGGCTTAGCCATTCCTTTCAAAGTTTCAACAATTCTTTCAGAAGCTTTTTCAATACCAGCCTTAACACCAAGAGAGCTCACTCCCAAAGTTACAGATTTAAGTCCTTCTGTAACAAGAGCCTGGGTTAACACAACAGCCGTTGTCGTACCGTCGCCAGCGACATCGTTTGTTTTGGAAGCGACTTCTTTGATGATTTCTGCTCCCATGTTTTCGACATTATCTTCAAGCTCAATATCTTTAGCGATACTTACACCATCATTTGTAATTGTCGGTCCGCCGTAACTTCTCCCCAAAGCGACATTTCTCCCACGCGGTCCGATAGTTACTTTCACCGCATCAGCCACAATATCAATTCCCCTCTTAAGCGCCTTTCGCGCATCTTCATTAAATAAAATTTGTTTAGACATAAATATGTAAATTCCAAAATCAAAATATCAAATACCAAATCAATATCAAAGTAGTAAATTTTTAAACATTTGAAATTTAAATTTCATTTAGTATTTTTAATTTAGAATTTGGTATTTCGCTATCCGATGATAGCGAGAATATTATCTTCGCTGATAATAAAATATTCCTTTCCCTTAACCTTTATTTCTTCAGCGCCGTATTTGGCGAACATTACTTTATCTCCTTTTTTAACTGACATTGGAATTAGTTTTCCGTCCGTATTTCTTTTTCCTTCACCAACAGCGACAACCTTACCTTGGTCAGGCCTTTCCTTTCCAACTGTATCTGGGATTACAATTCCAGAAGCCGTCTTAGTTTCAGCTTTTTCTGGCTCAACCAAAACATTGTTACTTAGCGGTTTAATCATAATCAGTTTTTTAACTTACGGCTTTTAGACTCCCTTAAGAGCCAAAAAACCGAAGCCAAATTAATATTTAACCCAATAATTATTTTAGTAAAATTGACCTATAATAATAGCATTATAGTCTCTTCAAAACACTAAGTCAAATTGACTTGGTCTCACTATTTATCGGCAAATACCTTCCAAATATATTTTGTTTTAATATGCCATTTGTAAATTTGTGAGAATCTTTCAGATGGGACAGCAATGCTTTCCATTTCTTCCAACCCTTTAATTTTTTGAGGGACCAAATAAATAAATTTGGGAGAATATAAAAAAACAGCTGGAATATCATTGGAAATTTCTTCTTGAAGCTTAAGATATTTTTTTTCTCTTTCTTCCGAATCGGAAGTTACACGGATTTCTTCCATTAACTTATTAGCTGTTATATTCGCATACATTGCAATATTTAGCCCAGGGTCATTTCTTTGAGAAGAATGCCAAAAAACAAATGGGTCAGGATTTCTTCCAACAATCTCTCCAAAAAGCAAAGTGTCATAATTTCTTGGCCTAATAACATCTTTATTTAAATCGCCAACCTCAAATATTTTAAGATCAACTTTTGCACCCATTTCCTCCCACATTTCTTTTACTAATTCGGCTACTTGTTTTAACTCAGGAACATCAGAAGTTGAAAGAGAAAACTCTAGACTAACTAATTCTTTTTTAAATTTTTTCTGAAGAGGTCCCCTCTCTATTTTTGTAGCAACAGACTCTTCACTTTCCCCGCCTTCAGAGATACCCTCCTCACCTTCCTCTTCCACCTCAGCGAAACCCCAACCTTTTTCTTCTAAATAGGCTTTTGCCTCTTGAGCAGGAATTAATTTAGCAATTTCTTTCTCGTCTTCTCCAAAACTTTCTTGATTTAATGGAGAACCTGAGGACCCCAGCCCAGCCTCAGCAAGCGAAGCAGATATTGAATCCTTGCTGTTTTTAATCTCCACCAAGTGCCTAAATGTCTCGGACGGAAGAGGTCCATCAAGTTCAGCACCGAACCCTCTAAAAACCTCATTGATTATTCTAGTTCTGTCGATAGACATATTTAAAGCTTCTCTTACTTCTTTGTAAGCAAAAATCTCATCATTGTTTTGATTCAAAAAAACACCAAAAATCCTTGGCAAAGAAAGAGTTTTTAAAACAGATTCGGTTCTTTGAATATCTTCAACAAATTGAGGAGAAACGGCACTTATACTATCAACGCTCTCACCTTGGTAAGCCAAGATCAACTGTTCTTCAGATGGATAAAATTTAAGAGTAATTTCTTCTATGTATGGCTCGCCTAAAGCAAAATCTTCATTAGAAACAAGAACGTAAGATGTAACTATTTTAGAAGAATCTCTATTTATTTTCTTAATCTTATATGGCCCAGACCCAACTGGTTCAATATTAAAATCACTTAAAATTATTTTATTAGAAGTTGCATCTTTCCAAAGATGTTTCGGCAAAATACCAATGGTCGTATTGTTCAAAAAAGGAGCATATGGCTTACTTAAAATAAATTTAACCGTCCTGTCGTCTATTTTTTCAACCCGAACTCCTTCTAGACCTGCCCTCTTTGTGCTTTTAACACCAGAGTCCTGTGCCTGTTCAATAGTAAATAAAATATCATCAGTAGTTAGAGGTTGCTTGTCGTGCCACAACAAGTCTGGCTTCAAAACAAAAGTATAAGTCAAACCATCTTCAGAAATTTCATAGCTCTCTGCTAAATCCAAAACAAGCTCCTGTTTATTATCTGCCCTCATCAAACCAGAATAAATTAAACTTGTTAAGTCTCTGTCTACGTCAGAAATTTCCAAAAGAGGATTTATAAAACGAGGAATCCCAACAATACCCTCTACTAATTCCCCACCCCTTTTGGGAACAATAACTGATATCTTTTTGTGTATTTCCCATAAAACACCAGAGAAAGACAAAGCAAAAACAATCGCCAAAGAAAAAAAAATGATTTTTTCCTTTCGCGTTATAGTCCTCAAAACGTAAACTATTTGTTTACAAGAAGGTATGTATATTTTCTTTTTCAGCAAAGCTGAAACATCTATCTGCTTTTTTAGAAAAGAAGGTAAATTCATATAGTACAAATTACAAATCTTACGAATATATGAATCTTTTACAATAAATATACGTTCATATTTTGTCTAATCGTATATTCGTGCAATTTGTAATTCGTAATTCGTATTATTTTAAAATCAAAACCAAAAGACTTGTCGCTACAAAAGCTATAGCCAAAACAATAGTTGCTGTAAACAAAATCTTTTCAAATCCTCTTTTAGTGTGATATGAAGAGCCACCGCTCCCAAAAGCACCGCCGAGACCACCGCCTCTGTTCTGCAACAAAATTGCAGTGACCATTACAACACTTATAATAATTTGAATAATTGGCAATATATTGTTAGCGAAATTTAACATTACTAATATTATAGCCAATTTAAACAAAAATACAATATCAACAACAATATTGATAATCCTGCTACTGGTAATTGCCCAGAAAGCCCTAACGAGGTAGAATTAAACTATTACAAACTAAGGCGACTTAAATTTTATGGAAAAAACACAACAAAAACATTTGGTCTACTCTATTATCGGATTCTTAATAATCTCAGCTTATGCGATTATCAGCTTTTCGGGTTCTTATGCCGACAACAGAAATTTTATGAGATCTTTTTCTGTTACAGGAGAAGGAGAAGTTGTCGCGGTGCCTGATATCGCTCAATTTTCTTTCAGTGTAACAACGGAAGGAGGAAAAGATATCGCCAGTCTTCAAGAAGAAAATTCAAACAAGATGAATAAAGCAATCGAGTTTATTAAAGACAATAATGTAGAGGAAAAAGATATTAAAACTCAAAACTATAATATCAGCCCACGATATCAATATTATAACTGTAACAGACCTTATGACAGCGTTGCCCCATGCCCTCCCGCAGAAATAGTCGGGTATACAATATCTCAAACTATCATGGTTAAGGTTAGAAATATCCCAACAGCCGGAGATTTACTTGCAGGAGTCGTGACGAATGGAGCAAATTCTGTTTCCCAACTCTCTTTTACAATCGATGACCCAGAAGAATTCAAAAAGGAGGCACGTGAAGAAGCAATCAAAAAAGCACAAAAGAAAGCAAAGGAACTTGCTAGAACTAGTGGGTTTAAAATCGGAGAATTAATTTCAATAAATGAAAGTAGCTATTCCCCAAACAGATACTTAATGGCAACAGATATGGAATATGGAATAGGAGGAGGAATGGACCTAGCTACAGCAAAAATAGAACCTGGTTCCCAAGATGTTACGGTTAATGTGACATTAAGATATGAGATTAAATAAAAAAACAGTCGACCAAAATTTAACCCGCCAATCAATTGGCGGGTTAGAAATTGTTTGATATGAAGATAAAAATAATATAGAATAAGAAAACAATTTTAGATAAAGGCGGGGATGGTTTAGTGGGAAAAAACGTCCTTGCCAAGGATGGGTCGAGAGGTCGATTCTCTCTACCCGCACAACACCCAAAAAGAAAGCACCCTGCAAGGGTGTTTTCTTTTTGTCATTTATTCCATGGATAGTTAGAGAGAATCAAAAAGAGTAGCCCCGCCCTCGGCGGGACGAGCTGTGGGAGAAAGTACTTAATAGATTTTGGGCAAAAACCGCCATATGTGTGTGCATATTACCCGGCGCTATTGACACTAACACTATAAATATTACATAATTCTGCATGAAAGAACTTTAATAAAAATTTTAAGATTTATCTTATCTTAAATTCTATATAATATAAAACAAAAAAGCCCCATGAAATGGGGCAAAAAAGGAGAAGAAATGGAGACGGTAAAAATAATTATGGCGGGCATCCTGTTTTTAGCAGGATGTTCATTAGTGATTTTGGCGTTGGCCAAAAAAAACCTCTTTTGGACAATCGTCCAAGAGGGGACAGAAAAAAACACCACCCTAAATGGAAGGCATCGCAAGACGCTAACTCCAGAAGGGTGGTTTGGAGGGCTAAGATGGGTAGGCATATATCCCTTTTGGCAGGTATATGAATACCCATTTGAGTGGACGACAGTGGAGGAAAAGGAGGGACTCCCCGTTGTCGTCAAAAAGGGCCCGGAGATTTTAGACTGTATGTTCATGAAAAGGAGAACATACGGTTTTGAAATGACCGGGGCTGAGACTAATGACAATATGAGAACAACAAGCGTTGTCATTATTCTCGCAAAAATAACAGACTCTCGTCTGGCATTATTTGAAAACCATAAATGGTTTCAAATGATGCTAGACATCGTCGTATCAATGACGAGAGAGTTCTATGCCCTTCACTCATTTGACGAGCTGAAGGGTATGGCAATAGAAGAAGATGTAGCTCCCCTACACTCTTTCGTTAAAAAAAGGGGGGAAGAGAGGTTAAAAGGGATAGGGGTGGAAATAACCACCCTTGAAATAAAGACAATAGACCCCTCCAACAGGGGCGTTCAGGATGCCTTGGAGGCCGAGGGTATCGCTGAAGCCCAGGCTAAGGCCAAAAAGGCCACAGCTAGGGGAGAGGCCGAGGCCGAAAAGATCAAGGCACAAGGAAGTGCCGATGCCCTCAAAACCATCGCCGATGTGATGAAAGATCCTACGGCGATGCGTAGGGAAGAGCTGAAAGCCGCCACCAAAATCGGCGAAGGTGGTGGAACAATCGTCGTTGATTCCAATACCGGGATCATCGGAACGGTGCTTGCCGCCCTAAAAGGAGAAGGAAAATGATTAATTCTTTTTTTCTCCTTTCTCTCGGTGTTTTTTTTATCGGAATTATATCGCATGTGATAAGTTCTGGAAAAAAAATACCGACAATTAATAATCTTCTGCTAAAAGGGAGAGGCCTCCTTCCTAGCAGAAGTTTCCTATCTCCCCTCCTCTGGGGGATGATAGGATTCTCTCTATGGTACTGGAATTTGACCAGACCATATGTAGAGGAAAATCCCTTGCTTTTAGGGATAGTCATCGCTGGACTATCTCTTATACCCTTTCTCCCCTTTCAACAAGAAGAGAAAGAGAAAAAAGTAAGGGAAAGGAGGTTGATCTCCATCATGGTTGCTTTTGCAACTATGGCTGGAGTAAGCATCCTCCTAGAGACAGAGGGGGTGCTGACCCCCGTCAACCCGGCTTTCCTCATCATCGCCGAAACCAATGAGGTGATGATGAAGAGAGATCTCTCCACGATTAAAGCCGAAATGAATCGGCTTAAAGAAAAAGTGGAGAGAGAAAACCTCTCTCAGGAAGAGAGGAACTTTCTCCTCTATCTCGGTGAAAAGTATGACAGCACGGAAGCTGTCTACAAATCCGAGATAGAAAAAAGAAAGAGACCGGATGGAGGTCTGGGGAGTATAATTATAAGGAGAGGTAAAGCGATAAAAAATAGCCTCCCCTCCTTAATAAGTAGTATCACTACCCTCCCACAACAACAGGCGAAGAAAAAACCTGTGGAGGTAGGATACGAAGAGACTCACTGGTTTAAAACCGGCGAGTCTCACAGGCTAAAACTCAAACAGTATGAACGGTTTGAAAGCCTGTCCCTTACTCCAGAGGGGAGGAGGGTGAAAATTTGGTGGGAAGGGGGGAACAAAAATGCTAACACATTTGTTAGCGGAAGAAAGTTCCCTACAACAAAAAACCCTTCCGACTCCGCCACCTACAACCTTCTTATGGAAGGTAATGGGGAGTTGGTTAAGTGGGTTATCTACAGGGGGGAAATCCACCCTCCCCACTAAAAACGACCTAAAAGAAAGACAAAAGCCCGCGGGAACAATCCGCGGGCTTTTTTATTTTTCATAATATATCTAAAACAAACTTCTGGCATTTTATATTCCCAACCAGAAATTTGCCATTATTTGCATAAGACCATAAACGGTCATCATTATAAAAATACCAACTAAGCCATAAATAATATGGCTGACTCCTTTTTTTCTAGCATCAGGACTTTCTGCTCCCTGGATATATTCGGCGACACCCCACAAAAAAAAGACCACTGCCAAAATGAACATAAACTGAATAATCGGGTTTAAAATCTCTTGAGAAATCTCTTGGACAAGTTCATTGACGCTACTAATATCTGTCGCTTGTCCTCCTGTGGCATAAGCGACATTTGTAAAACTTACAAAAGCTAATAAAAATTTATTTTTCATTTTATTGGTTATTCAGATGGTACTGTTAATTGAGGAATATCCTGCGCATTAAAAGAATCCGCTTCTATATCAAAAGTATTTCTAATAACATTAACCAGACCCCAGACAGACACCATCACAAACAAACCGACAATTCCATAAATTATTCCGTCCTTCGCTTCCTGCTGTTTACCTGATCCTGCCGCTTGGATATATTTATATCCGTTATACATGACATAGGAAAAAGAGCCTATCCCAATAACAGGAATAATCGTCATAAAAATATCACCAACAATTTCAATCAACCCTTTAATTGTCGGGGTTACTGCAGCAAAAGCAAGAATTGGTAAAAACAAACTCGTAATCAAAACTTTTTTAATCGTGGATTTTATTTTCTGTTTCATATTTTTGTTTTATTCTTAATATTAAGTATTGGATAATCAACATTTCTTAGTCTTCAGTGTTTCCGGTGTCGCTCTCAATAAGCTGACTAAAGCGAGTTCCAATATTTGTGCCAGTATCCCCTTCTATTTCAAAAGTTTTTGTTATTAAATTAACTAACCCCCAAATGGAGACCATCACAGCAAGGCCGATAAGTCCATGGATGATTGATTCTCTAGATTCTGTCATTTTTCCGGAATCGGCAGTTTTGATATAATTAAAAGTGTGATAAATAACAAAAAAAACAGCGGCTCCGCCGACCAAAAGAGATAAGGTTTCAGCTATTTGTCCGACAACAAGAATAACGCTAATTACAGTCGCCCCTTCTGCAAAAGCGAAAAAAGGTAAAAATGTTAAAATAAAAATTATTGTTTTTCTAAAATCTCTTTTCATAAGATTAAAAATCAAACTAAAACTAACACTAAGACGGGAACTGAAACTGAGAATAGCGACATCCATTTTCTCTTATAAATTGAAGGCATTCTTCAACATCACCAGCGGGATGTTGTGAAGTGCACCTTGCTTCTTCGCTTGCTGGACAAGAAAAACCCTCTTCACTTGAACCTCCTCCATTTCCCCACGGACTGGCATTATCCAAATCAAAAGTTCCAGTAAGAACATTAACCAACCCCCAAATGGAGACCATTATAAATAAACCGACTATAGCGTGAACAACCGCCATCTTCATCTCAGGGTTTTCTGACCCTTCTTTAATATATTTAAAAACCGCCCATGCAACCCATAGTACACCAGCCCCAACCAATAAAGCGATTATCGTCTGCATTAAACTCCCGAAGATTCCAGCGACATCAAAAAATGTTTCGGCTGCAAAAGAACTAACAGGAAATAAAGTTAAGATAGAAATAGCTTTTTTAAGATGTTTATTCATTAACTATATAATAACACTAATTTTAAAAAATAGGGATAGGGGTGTTGATAACAAATTTGAATTATAAAACCAAAAACAACCCCGATGGGTTGTTTTTTGGGGTATTTTTATAGAACACTATAACTACTAAATACCAGGAATATTTGGAATATTTGGGACGCTACCAACGTTACCTGTAACGCTAAACGTACCAGACAAAACACCAACTAACCCCCAAATTGAAACCATTACGAAAAGTCCAATGATACCATAAACAACAGTGCCCCTCGCTTCTTCTCTAGCATTAGCGTCATCAGTTCTAATGTATTTAAATGCCCCGTAAGAAACCCACACAACTGCAGCCCCTATTAATAGAGGTAAAGCCAAATCCAACCAGCTTTTAAAAACACCAGCCACATCACCAACCTCGTTAATGGCAGCAGCAAATGCCATCATTGGCATAAAAACTGAAGCTGAGATTGCAATTTTTTTTAATTTTTTCATATATTTTTTTACTTATTACTTATTTTACTTGACAAACGACCTTTTTTCTTTTTAAATCATAAGACTTAATAAAATTAATTAATTGGCGACGGCATCTCCAACACCTATATTGCTCAAGGTCCCTTGGACAGCTCCCACTAACACTTTAGAACCAATCAAAACTGCAGTACCAATCAAAGTCCATTTAAGCAATTCTTTCGCCTTACTTAATTCTGTCTCATTTCCTCTCGCCATAACCATCTTAAGCCCGGCAAAAATTATGGACATAACGGCAATAGGTATGGCAATAGTTAAAACAATATCAATAATATCTGCCAAAAAAACTGTGATACTATTTTTTTCAGCCCCTAGAGGGTTTACAAATTGTGTTCCGCCGCTACCAGCAGTGTCTCCCCCCTGACCACCGCCTCCAATTTCCGCAGAAATGGTAACTGGTAACAACAAAACTATACTTATAATACTCCAGAAAACAGGCTTGAGCAATAAAAGGTGTTTATTTATTGTGTGGATAACGTTTTTAAACATTGTATTTATTATAACATAAATATTAAATCTCCCTTAATCCCTGCCTTGCCGGCAGGTAGGCCCCTTTTACCAAGAGGAAAAGAACATCAAATTTCTCTAATTACAAGGTGGTATCTGATTCCAAGGGCCCCAATCTACTATATTTCCTGTTCCACCAGAAAGAAGAGCTTTAAGAATCGTGTCTACTATTAACCAAGCAGCAAAAACAATAACCATTCCTTCTATGGCATATTTTATGGCATTCCTCCCTTTTTCTATATTGCCTGGATTAGTGCTGACACCCGCAACAGTCATCATAACACCACCATAGACAACCATAGCAACAGCAACTGGAACAGCCAAAGTATTTACCCCCCAATCAACAAGTCCCTTAATACCAGTCATGAGGTGGCAAACCTTGCAAGGATTTTGGATATTACCCTCACTGTCCTTTAGGGTGCCACAGGGAACTAGACCAGTTTCTGCTTCTTGTGTAGACTCTCCTTCTGCCAAAACAAAACCCGCAGGGATAAATACCGGCGAAAACATAATCAGCAATAAAACTGAAGCTAAAATTTTTGATAAAATTTCTTCGTGTTTAGTAAACATAATTTTAAAGTTCTCCCAATTGACTCTTTACCCCTCTCACAGCTCTTGGAACATCTAGACGTCCAGTAACAGTTGCATCAATCATATTCTTAAATATATTATCCACCGCTTTTGAATTTGGTTCAAGCCAAGATCTCGTCATAATTGCAGATTTATAAAATATTGAGGCAACTGGATCTTCGCTTCCCTGAGCTAAAACACTTCTCCTTACAGGAGCCATATAAAACATATCAGCAAAAGGAACAGCAAAATCACTCTCTGTCATTTTAAATATCGCAGATAAAATAGCCTGCCTTTGATTTGAAGCCTTAGAGATAACAACCGAGTATATTTTTCCGTAAGTTGAACTTACCCACTGAGTTGTATCAGCTGGCCTTATTTGAGGAACAACTGCTACATCAAAATTTAAGTGAGGATTTCTTTGTTTTATATTTGGATATTCACTTGCATACCCAAAGTACATCGCTAATTTTCCTTGTACAAATATTTCATCAGATTGGTAAAGTGACGCATTCCAAGAATAAGCGGCTTTCTTGGGATTTGAAAATTCATTAAAAAAAGAAAGCGCGCCTTCGGCTGGATTAATTACTGCCTGTCCCTTATCACCAAAAACAACTCTCATCGTGTCATGGTCGACAATCGAATTTCCTGCCTGCAAAACAAGCAATGAAATTATTTCTTTTGCATTCTTCACATTATCGTAACCCCCCATTGCTGTACCAGATTGGTTTATATTTCCTGCTCCATCTTTTGAGGTTAATCTCTGAGAACTGGTTAAAAACTCATCCCAATACTTAGGCGTTTCAGCGATACCAGCTGATGCAAATAAATCTCGATTCCAATACAGGACAAGAGGATCAACAACTACAGGAACAGCATCTACAGACTGGCTTTGATTATCTAAAAAAAGCTCTGCGTAATCAATAAAGGAATCTTTAAAAGTTCTCGGAGGAAATGAACTAAAAGGTGTTGAATAGATTTTGTCTTTATAAGACAAGAGTGTATCCTGACTAATAAACCAAGCATCTGGTCCCTTGGCTGAAGCGAGAGCATTTAAAAGATCACTTTCATATGAGGTTTTCCTCTTGTTTATATGGTTTATTGAAAATAATTCTTTATTAGCTAAATTTAAATCATCAAAAAGCTTGTTTAATCCAGGCGCACTAAAAGGAGACCAAATTGTAACTGTTGGCCCAATTGCCACACCACCCCCGCTTGTCTTATATCCAGGTAAAATTCCAGAAAAAATAAGAATGGCAACAATTGCGATTGCAGAAAATATGATTATTAAAGTTATTTGAAAATTTGACATAAAAATTACGACGCTAAACCATGCTAAATTTTAAACTTTTACATTAAGTCTTTTTAAAAACTAACCCATAATGCATATCTCCAGTATTTACTTCTTTATTCATGATAAATCCCTCTTCCATAAACATCTGACTCGCTTTGTCCTTTGTAAAAATCATTTCTGCAGGAAGCCCCAAGGGAGATACTTTGGACCAATCTATAATAGCAACTTTTCCTCCTTTCTTCAAAACACGTAAAACCTCTTTAACAATTGTCCTTCTATTTTTAACCTGAAATAAAATATTAGAAAGAATAACAAAATCAACAGACTCGTCAGCCAACTTAGACCCGCCTTCTTTTTCTAAGTCTCCAGTTACAATCTCGACATTTAAATAACCGCTTGCTATCGCTTGTTTCTTTATTCTTTCTAATAATTCTTTTTGTACATCAATTGCGTATACCTTACCGATACTACCAACATATTCCGCCACAGCCAAAGTATAATGCCCAGAACCAACACCAAAGTCAGCGACAGACATACCGTGTTCTATACCGAATTGTTTTATAATTTGTTGAGGGCTAATGAACGCCATATTAATTTCAATTGCCAATTTTCAATTTATTAATTTCAAACAAATTATTCATCGAGCATTGCGTAATTGTAAATTTATTGTAAATCGACCATTGATATAATTGAAAATTTATAGACACGTTAAAGAGGCAATGCTGTCTCCTGCTTTCAACCTCATAATCTTCACCCCTTGTGTTTGTCTTCCTAAAGCTGGAACGCCTTCAATAGAAGTTCTGATAATTTGCCCTTTCTGAGAAATAGCTATAACCTCGCCAGTTTCAGGAGTTACTAATTTAGCAATCATTAACGGCCCAGTCTTATCTGTGACTTTAGAAGTTTTAATTCCAGAACCTCCTCTTTTCTGTATTCTATAATTGCTAGCTAAAGTTTTCTTTCCATAACCATTCTTGCTCATAGTTAACAAATGGACATTATTTTCTTCTCCTTTCTTTATTGTACCAGCTCCTACTAATTTATCACCCTTTCCAAGCTTAATGGCTCTTACACCACCAGCAGCTCGCCCCATAGTTCTAGCATCAGCTTCATGAAAACGAATAGATTGCCCATCTTGAGTAGCTAAAATAACATCATCTCCCTTAGAAACCAAATGAGCGAAACTCAATTCATCATCTTTCTGTAACTTAATAGCAACGATACCGCTCCTTCTCACATCTTTAAAACTTGAGCTATCAACTTTCTTAACCACTCCATCCTTAGTAACCATTATTAACGAAGCATTTGCTTCTTTGAGAACTTCTGGATAAGCTAATACAGAAGTCACTTTCTCTTCCATTCCCATCTGTAAGAAGTTAATAATCGGCTTGCCTTTTGTGGCTCGCTTACCTTCTGGCAAATCATACATCTTCGTCTGATAAACTTTTCCCTTGTCAGTGAAGAATAATAAATCGTCATGAGTATTTGCGGTTATGAGAATATTCACAAAGTCTTCGTCTTTTGTGTTTATATCAATTACTCCAGTTCCACCCCTATTCTGAGCCTTATAAGAATCTGGATCTGTTCTTTTAACATAACCACCCTTGGTCAAAACCATTACTACTTCTTGTTCAGGGATAGTGTCCTCAACAGAAACAATCTTAGCTGCACGAGCCATAAATTTAGTTTTTCGCTCGTCTCCAAACTTTTCCCTGATAGCAATAAACTCGTCTTTAATTAAAGCGAGCATTTTTGCCGGACTTTTTAGAAGATCCTTAAGCTCTTTGATTAGTTTAAGTTTTTCCTTAAGTTCGTCTTCAATTTTTTTACTTTCCAAACCTACAAGAGTTTGAAGTCTCATCTCTAAAATAGCGACAGCCTGTATCTCTGTAAACTTAAACTTCTTCATTAAGCCAATTTTAGCAACCTCTCTATCTTTTGATGTTTTGATTATTTTAATTACATCATCAATATTATCAAGAGCTTTCTTGAGCCCCTCCAAAATATGAGCTCTCGCTTCTGCTTTATCAAGATCAAATTCTGCCCTTCTTTTAACAACAACTTTTCTGTGTTCAACAAAATGTTCAAGAATATCTTTTAATCTTAAAATCTGGGGCTGTCTTCCTTCATCAACAAGAGCAAGCATATTTAAGTGATGCTTCTTTTCTAAATCAGTATGCTTATATAAAGCATTCAAAATTCTCTGGGGGTTACCTCCTGTCTTCAACTCAATTACAATACGTAATCCTGTCCTATCTGAGTCGTCGCGGATATCCTTGATACCTTCAATCTTTTTATCCCGCACTAAATCAGCAATCTTCATTATCAAATCAGATTTATTTGTTTGATACGTAATAGAAGTAATAATAATATCAAATCCACCTTTTTTTGTTTCGACGACCTCGGCTTCACCACGAGTAACAATACTGCCTTTACCAGTAGCGTAAGCCTGATGTATATCTTTGTGATTATAAATAATTCCCCCTGTTGGATAATCAGGACCCTTAATAAATTTCATTAAGTCCTCAGTATTGCAATCAGGGTTATCAACTAAATGAACAAGTCCATCCATTACTTCACCAAGATTATGAGGAGGAATATCCGTTGCCATACCAACAGCAATACCAAGAGTTCCATTTAAAAGAAGATATGGAATAGTCGCAGGCAAAATAGATGGCTCTTTAAGACTGTTGTCATAGTTAGGAATAAAATTAACAGTATTTTTTTCAATATCCCTAAGCATTTCTTGAGAAATAGGAGTCATTTTTGCCTCGGTATAACGCATAGCTGCGGGAGAATCGCCATCGATAGACCCCCAGTTTCCTTGACCATTTACCATTGGGTAACGCATTCTAAAATCTTGAGCTAAACGTGCCATGGCATCATAAAGAGCAGTATCGCCATGAGGGTGATATTTACCAAGAGCATCTCCAACAACTTTCGCTGATTTCTTGTGTTTTGAAGATGGAGAAAGCCCAGCTTCATGCATAGTAAAAAGAATTCTTCTGTGCACCGGTTTAAGACCATCGCGGACATCTGGCAAAGCACGAGAAACAATTACAGACATCGCATAATCAATGTAAGAATCGCTCATTTCTTTAACAATAGAATTTACTACTATTTTTTGTGCGATTGGTTTCTGTTCTTCGCTATTTTCTTTTGTGTTTTTCTTTGGCATATTATATTTTGTAATTCAAAATTATTTCAAAACTTTGGAAACATCTTCTATCACCCCACCAATCATTGCAAACGGCGAATAAGCTTCTTCTTTTGTTTGATCCTTCTTGCTTTCACCAAAATTCCTAAAATCAATAATCCACATTGTAATAATAAAACCCATAACCACAACAATAGATACCTTTAAAACTTTTCTACGATAAGCTTCTGGTTGATCTTGTAACTCTTCAATTTTATCAGAAAAAGTCATATTAAGTCTGTGTAATCACAACAACCTCCATCGATTCAGGCAAATCCTTCTTTTTAAGCGTGAGCTTGTCCATTTTCTTTGTTCCATCGTCATTAAATTCTTTTAAGAAAGCTTTTAAGATCGTTTCGTTTTCATAATGCATAGGGATAACTATTTTAGGACTTATCCGAGCAATAATCTTTTCAGCGTCTTGTATAGACATAACACTTTCTCCGCCAATTGGTACAAAAAGAATATCTGCTTCATTGATTATTTCCTCTACCTCTGGGCGTAATTCTTTCTCGCCAAAATCTCCAAGATGACAAATATTCATATTTTCAAATTTAACAGAATAAGTTGTGTTCAAACCGTACTTTGCTCCTTTTTCTGAATCATGATAAGTCTTAACGCCTGTCACAAAAACGCCACTAACTTCATACTCTCCTGGTCCTTCAATAATAAGAGGATCACCAGCAAGAACATCATAGCCATTGTGGTCAGTGTGATTATGGCTAATTAAAGTGACATTGGCACTGAATCTCGGGGTTTTAATTTTAGAATCCTTTGATGGCGGATCAAAAGCAAGAACAGTCTCTCCAGACTGAACCTTAAAACATGATGCACCATAATATGTGATTATCATTGTTTCATATATTAGCAAATTTTAGCAAAAAAAGGAAGTTTGACAGTAAAAAACAAGCCCCCACAAAAGAAGAGATTGCACTTAAAAAAATGTTTATCCCGTGTTTGTTCCGCATAATATTAAAAAATGCTAGAATCAATTTACGATTATGTTTAAGAATTTATTTAAAAAATTTGCTCATGTTGACTGGATAATGTTTCTTTCAACCCTCCCCCTACTTGCGGCAGGACTTATTGCCATGCGTTCTTTAGGCACAGGAAGCAACTACTTTTTCACAAGACAATTATCTTGGATAGGAATATCTTTTGTTATATTTTTTGCATTTAGTTTGGCGGATTGGCGTTTTTTGAAAAATGGAAGAATTCTTGTGATTCTTTGGGGAATTGCTCTTGCGATATTGAGCGCTCTTTTAGTCATCGGAAAAACAATAAAAGGTGCAGCCAGTTGGTTTAATCTTTCTTCTGTTGCTTTTCAACCATCAGATCCAATTAAAATATTAATTATTCTAATCCTCGCAAAATATTTTGCACGACGACACATTGAAATTGCACACATTAAACATATTGTTGTTTCTGGACTTTATGCCATGATCCCAACCCTCCTCGTTTTTATGCAACCTGATGCTGGCTCTGCTATAATTTTCTTTCTGATTTGGCTAGGGATGGTGATGGTTTCTGGAATTAACAAGAAACACCTCGCTCTTTTATCTTTAATTGCAATCATGTCTTTTGGATTAAGTTGGGCTTATGTTTTGAAACCATATCAAAAAGACAGAATTGCCTCTTTTCTCCACCCTTTAAAGGACATTAAAGGCTCTGGGTATAATGCTGCTCAATCTGTAATTGCTGTAGGCTCTGGAGGTGTTTTAGGAAAAGGAATTGGTTACGGAACTCAAAGTCGACTTGAATTCTTACCAGAACACCAAACTGATTTTATCTTTGCTGCCTTTGCGGAAGAGTGGGGACTCATAGGAGTAACTTTTATTTTTACTTTCTTCGGAATATTAATTTGGCGAATATTAAAAATGGCCCTTCACGGACAAAGCAATTTTGAAACTTTCTTTAGTTTGGGTTTTGCCATCTTCTTGATGGCACACTTTACTGTTCACACAGGAATGAACATAGGACTTATGCCCATAACAGGAGTTACGATACCATTCATGAGTTACGGAGGTTCTCACATGCTAACAGTTTTCGCTGGTCTTGGAATTTTAACTGGTATGAACAAATACGCGAGACATTCAATACGCCAAAATGATCTGACAGGAGAATTTGTAAGTATTTAAATATTTTGCAGTGTCTTAATTCCAGGCAATGTCCCGTCTGCCAAGAAAGCAAGCATCGCTCCACCACCGGTTGAAACAAAACATCTCTCTTTGACGCAAGGAGCCTTACTTTGGTGAATAGCTGCCACAGTGTCTCCACCACCTATTATTGCCCGGGCAGAAGATTCTGCAATAGCTTCCGCAATCTCTTTTGTTCCAGCATCAAAAGCCTCATCTTCAAAATCACCCAGCGGACCATTCCATAAAACAAATTTTGAGTTGTTGATTTCCTTACTCAACATTTCTATGGTTTTATCTCCACAATCCAAAATATTACCTTCTCTTTTTTTGATATCAATTGGTAAAAGAATTTTGGGATTATTTAAATAATGGCTAATATCGACATCGGCATCAAAAAGAGAATCTCCGATATCTATACCTTGTGCTTTAAAAAAGTTATTAGCCAATGCCCCACCAATAAAAACTTTATCTGCGATTTCAATAAATCTATCAAGTACCCCCAACTTGCTTTCAAATTTTATACCTCCTAAAATTAGCAAAAAGGGATGTTCTGGGTTAAATGCGTCAGACAGTTTTGCGATTTCTTCTTCCATCAAAAAACCAGCATATGAAGGCAAAATTTTCGGGATACCTATGATAGAGGAGTATCTACGATGAGACTGTCCAAAAGCATCATTTACAAAAATATCCCCAAAAGAAGCCAATTTTTGGGCAAATTCTTCATCATTCTTTTCATCAGCCTCTCTGTCCTCAGCGTTTTTATGTATATTTTCTAAAAGCAAAACATCTCCTTCAGACATTTCAGAAATTTTATTATTTACTTCTTCTTTTTCAATTGTCGGTAAGAAACCAACTTTAAAGTATTTATCATTAAAAAAATCAGCAACAGGTTTAAGAGTTGTGCCCCTGCCAGTAGAAACATAACTCATAATAATAATTTTTGCTCCCTGCTCTTTTAAAAAGTTTATAGTGGGCATTGACCTTTCCAAACGAAAGTCATCGACAACCACCCCCTTTTCCATGGGTAAGTTAAAATCAGCACGCAAAATAACGCGTTTACCTCTTAAGCCCACCTCTTTTATACTTGAAATATTCATTTTACTTCACCAGCCGTTTTTATAATACTGTTAAATTCTTTAGGAACCAAACTATTATGCCCAACCAACAACCCCTGGACTCCACTATTTTCAAAAAAACCTGTTACATTTTTAGAATCGACTGCCGCTCCATAAATTATAGGAGTTTTTAAAGCCATATCATTTCCAATAATAGAAGTCAAAACTTTCCTTATATAAATAACCATTTGCATAACACTATCTGGATTATCAGCTTCTCGTCCAGACTTACCAATAGCCCAAATAGGCTCATAAGCAATGACAATGTCATCAAACAACTTCTTCGGGACCTTGTCTAACCCTTCAGTAATTTGGTCTTTAATAAAATTAAGATAATCTCCTTTATGGTCTCTATTTTTTTCACCTATACAAAAAATTACCTTGAGATTATTTTTAAGAGCTGTTTTTATTTTTTGATTAATAATCTCATTTGTTTCACCAGAATATTCACGTCTTTCTGAATGTCCCACAATTACATACTTAACCCCCAAATCCCTAAGCATTTCTCCAGAAACTGATCCAGTATAAGAACCACCAGCGGCTGGCATGTCTTTTCTAAAAACATCTTGGCTACCCAATTTAACTTTTGAATTTCCAAGAGATAAAGAAAGTGGGGCAAGATAAACATACGGAGGGCAAACAACAACTTCCACTTTTTTATGGTTAACCTTACTCTCCCCTTTTTTGATATCACCAAAAATCCTCTTAGCATCTTTCAAAGAAGTCGGCTTTGCTTTCCAGTTTGCAATAATTAATTTTTTTGCCATTAAAATTATTATAGCAGTTTATTGCTTTTCTTCCCATTTAATAAATCTATATTCATCGTCGGAGAATGGGGTCATCGGTGGAGGGTCTGTCATTAGCTTTCTATCATAAGAGTTAATTCTTGTTCTATAACCAGAACAAAAAGATCCGCCACAAGACCAACTTGTTCCAACCCGGCCCTTACTAACGATAGATCCATTTATTTTCAAAAAATCTCTGTCATAGAGAGGCCACCCAGTATTATAATAATCGCGACCAAAAGATCCTTTCTGGGCCACAAAGATGCCATTTAGCTCCATGGCGTCAGGAGATTCTAAAGGGATCATCACATCATTTTCTCCAACAACGAGAAGCCCGTCTGAACCATCGGAATCATTGTATAAAATATTCCAGTTCAAAATTACATCCGTATCAACATTCGGAGTAATCAAATCAGCAGAGACAATTGTTGTCTTACCTTCTACCATTCCTTCTACCCACAAATCATCTTCAACAAAAACCAAACTACAATCTGTAGGGATAGCATAATTATTATAGAAAACGCGTTTTTTAATACTTTCGTAATTCCAAACCCATCCCTTGTCAGATTTATAAGCCCGGACACGTCCAAGTTTTGTAACAATATAAACATCAAAGGTTCCATCATCTTTAAAAATTACATTATACCCAAGCCCCTTACTATTCAAATCTGTCGATACGGGCAAATAAATTCCAGATGCCTGAGCCTGTGTTTTCATCTGAACCAGATCAAGAGTAAGGTTGGTAAAATCAATTTCTTCTGCTGGATAACTCCATAAAGCCGAACCGCTACCAGATCCAAAAACCCCATCTTTTACTTCATAAGGGCTATCGCAACCAAAAGAAGAAGTACAATTCCATATTTCTTGTGCGCTAGTAACAAGAGAATCGTTGGTCCCATCCATCCTTATTCCGCCATTTGAATGGTATTTACCCTTTATACTCCTATCGCTTCCAGCCCAAACATTGTCATCAATTATATAAGCATATTCTGCTACTGATGGACGAGCATATCTTGCCTTAACGGTTCTTTTTATACCAGGCTCATTATAAGTCCAACCCGTTGACTCTATGTCTACAGAATAAATAGACCCACATTGAGCGTTACCTGTTATGTTAAGAGAAAATTTACCAATGGCCCCTCCCTCTGGGTCAGAATATTCATGTTCATAGGGCCCAACATCTCCAGTATCATCTTGCAAATCGTCAGGATAGTGGGACAAAAACCACCTATAATAATCAACGCCTGCTTCTGCTATTTGAACGGCAAATTCTAGCTCTGCTTTTTTCAGCTGGGCACGATGCTGAGTCAAAACATAATTGCTAGTGCCGCCCAAAAGCAAGGTCATCACTCCGGTAAAAACCAAGACAAGCAAGACAACCGAGCCCCGTTCTGTTTTCTTTTTTATTATATGTTTTAATTTTTTAATCATGTATTTAGTTAACGCTTGGATGTACCATAACCAAGTCAGACTACTATAAATTAATCTTCAAATTTCTTATCTGTGCTGTTGACCAAATTGTAAATTCTTCAGGTGCCCTATTTTCATCTACATTTACAACCAATCTAACTTTAACCAAAACGACATCTGTTATATTACTCAGATTAATAACTTCTTCTCCCGCAGAATCAAAATAACTAAAAACCACAGATCCATTATTACGGATGTTGTCAGAAAGGATAGATGTAATTTCGTTATCAACAGAATATTCAAGAGGGTCGCCAGAAGCTTCAATTGTTCCTTTAATAAAATCGCTACCAGCTAAAGTATATCTCACCCTTTCTATGTTGTTATCACGATCCACATCACTGTAAAAAATAAATTCTTCCGGGCTAACACTAATAATAGGATACGCTCCCGTGTCAGAATAAGTGGCTTCTCGTATTTCACGAACCATCGTCTCAATTCCCCTCCGTCCACTATTGATAGCGAACGATTGTTGAATAGTATAACTGTTGCTTCTATAAAAAGAATAGATCGCCCAAGACACAGCCCCCATTACTAAAGTAAAAACTGCGATTGAAACAACAGCTTCAATTAAAGTCATTCCTTCTTTTTTACTAATCTTTTTCATTGCTAATTATTTATTGTATCTCACTCATTATAAATTCTATCCGACTCTGCCCACTAATCTCAATTTCAGAAGTTGCGAAATCATATCCTGTTTTTGTAAATTGGATTTGATAGTAAGCAGGTTCAGCTACTTTAACCAAAGAAGAGAAAAAGGTTTGCCCGCAGGAAGAGGTTGTTTGTGTTTTGTCATAGCCACCAAGAATAAGGCGAACATCAACATCACTAAGACTATTCCCAAAACTATCCTCTACATTAACAAGAAGTGTGTGGTCACTATATCCAACTAAACTCAAGTCTACTGAACCTTCACTATCTGGCAAAAGACTCACCGGCTGAAAAGGACATGATTCAGAAATACTATAACCAGTAAGCGTTCCATCAACAGTAATATCGTAAGCATCAAATTCTAAATTATTGATTCCAATTTCCCCGCCAGGCCCAGAAGAAATATCCTCTGAATATTTATAAATAGGATCTCCAACCGAGTCAGTCCCAATTATTTTTTCTCCGTGCATATTAAAAGTAATGTTAGGAAGACGATTTGGTCCGGCATTCCATGACACCTGCCAATCAAAAATCGAAGGAGTCGTACTGGCATCAGTTGTAGTTAATGTGGCGCCAACTCGAAGTGTATCGTAAGTGCCAATATCAAGTCCAGACAAATCTACCGGTGAAGTTTCAAAGCCTACTTCGTTTCCAGATAAATCAGAATCAGGAATTACAAAATAATCAGTTTGAACATCATCGTAATAAAAAACCTGGTACACAATATTAGTATCAATGGGCTGATTATCATTCCAAGAAAATTCATTCCAACTTTGTAAATTAGAAGCACCAGTTATATCAATTGATTTTATTGTTCCAGGAGAAAGAAAAGTTTCTGGAGGATTTTCTGCAAGCAATGCTTGCCCACTAAAAATGTCTACACTTGATGTCGCAGACACATTATCGCTGTTCGCGAATAAATCCTCCCAAAGAAATGCTCCTGTCGGTTCCCAAGTGTTAACTATCTTTGTGCTTACTTTATCTATAATAAAACTTTTTAATGCCGTCTCCCCTTCGAGAATAGTAAGATGCCCTGGAGATGGGTTCACATTTTGTGCAGTCACATCATATGTTTGTGCAGAAGAATAATCAGTCTTCGTTATTGTTATTTCATAATCTGAACTAGAAGGACTCCCCGGAAAAACTATTTTTCCTTGATCGCCAGTAGACACATCTAAAGAAATCACTGGATCAGTAGAAGAGTTCTCAATATGAATATTCGCACCAGCAACAGGTAAAGCATTTGTGTCAAAGACACTGATAATTAATGTTCCCCCTCCAGTAACGGTCTCAATTCCTTTGGGAACAATCGTAGAGATCATAGACATCTGTTCTCCTTCAACGCCCCAACTAAGTTCAACTTTTGCTATTTTATAATCAGCAGTAATTCCGTTTTCATCCAGAACTCCTTCACCGTCTTGTGGGTCATCAACATATTGAACAAAAACCCTCCGAACATAATCGACACCGTTTAAAGAAACATTTTCAATTTGAGGAATAGTTCCAGCGGGAATACCAGCTAAAGTTCCGACATCACTATAAGGAAGATTTCTGATTAGCTCCATTCTTTCAATTGCAAGAGCTGTTGCTCCTGCCTTCCCCCTAGACCGTCCAACAACTCTGATACTTAATCTAAAAACGCCAAAAAGAGAAACAAAA
>Ga0066639_10000970_pt1 | contig 25750 bp, 26 predicted proteins | sample CryGeyCG2114_010_2_FD_59504 | JGI IMG/M metagenome (GOLD analysis project Ga0066639, IMG submission 59504) | Groundwater microbial communities from aquifer - Crystal Geyser CG10_big_fil_rev_8/21/14_0.10 | ecosystem: Environmental > Aquatic > Deep subsurface > Groundwater | place: USA: Utah...
AACGATTTCATCGTCCTTTACAAGCAACCCTGCTTCTCTCATTACTGACTGAGCTGTCTGTGCATAATCGCCAGTAATTACTAGAACTTTTATTCCTGCCTTATTTGTCTTCTTTAATGCTTCTTTGATACCCTTTCGAATGGGGTCGGACAAACCAAGAATTCCAATCCACTCCAATTCACTTTTTACCATCTGTTTAGAGATGCTTTTCCTTTCTTTGTGGATTTTTTTACGAGCCATCCCCACCAAACGCATGCCTTTTGAAGTCATTTCTTCAATTTGCTTTTTAATTTCTGTTTTTTGTTTTATAGATAAATTTGTCCACTCCAAGAGATATTCTGGCGCGCCATTTACAAATAAAATGTTGCTTTTTGCATCCCATTGGTGAAGACTAGCAAAAAATCTCTCAGCAGAAGAAAAGGGTATGCTGTCAATTCTTGGATGTAAATCTATTAACTCATGAACTTCAGTCTTAATCTTTTTTGAACCCCAATCGTGGGCTGCCAATACAACAGGATCATCCAGGTCATTCGCCAAAACTGCCTGTTCAGACAGATCTTCTATATCACCCAGATGGTGAACCACAATCATTTTACCTTCAGTTAGCGTTCCTGTTTTGTCCGTACAAATAGTTGTGACTCCGCCCAATGTTTCTGCGGAAACTAAATTTTTAACTAATCCTTTTTTGCGAAGTATACGTTGCATGCCAATTGCCAGAACGACAGTAAGTCCAACAAGTAATCCTTCAGGTATTGCGGAAACGGCAAGTGCAACTGAGGTTGTAAACACCTCTACCAAGCCCCTTCCATTTAAAAGTCCAATAAAAAAAACTATAACGGTTAATCCCACGACCAGAAAGGTTAACTGTTTACTAAAATTCCTCAACTGCTTTTTCATGGGAGTTTCTTCTTCGACAGTTTGGACAGTTTCAGCAATTTTGCCGATTTCTGTTTCTTCACCAGTTGTGGATACCTTCATGTAACCTCTTCCATTTGTAACAACAGTTCCCATAAATGCTTTATCTCCATTTTTCTTTGGAACTGGAACGGATTCTCCCGTTAGCATAGCCTCCTCTAGGAATAAGCGGTTTGCCTTAACCAGTTCTCCATCCGCCGGAACTTTATAACCTTGATTTAGAACCACAATGTCTCCAGGAACAACTTCTTCTACCGGTATCGAAAGTTGTTCCCCGTTACGAACAACTTTTGCTTCAGGGTGAATCATTTTCTTTAATGCATCTAGAGCATCACTCGCTCTCTTTTCTTGAACAAACCCCAAAATAGTGTTTATTGATACTGCAGCAAAAATAACTAAGGCATCTGCAAAGTCTTCTAGAAATATTGTTATCAAACCGGCAAACACCAGGATATAAACAAGCGGGCTTTTTAACTGACTGACGAAAATTGAGAGCGAAGATTGTGGTTTTTTCTCGGGGAGTTTATTTGGTCCGTATTTAGCTAGTAGTTTTTCAGCATCTTGTGAGGACAATCCATCGTGACTGGGCATACATCCATGCTACAGAAAGATGAAGTGGAGTACAAATTATTTAAATTGAAGTTTATATAGTTTTTGGACTTCTTTTACAGTTGTTGCCTCTTTGGCAGATTTGTCATCTCTGAACTTTACTAACCTTGGAAATCTTAGCGCATACCCTGCGGTATGTTTTGGACTCTTGGTAAGGTCATCTGCAGCAAGTTCAACCACAACTTCTGGACTCACCCAGAAATCTGGTTCTAGGTCTTTATGAGCCTCATATTCTTTTGGCTTTTCATTAACTTTAATTTTGCTTAACCTCTTATACAATTCTTTGAAATCTTTATCACTTAAACCAGTTCCGACTTTGGTGACCGTCTTTATCTGTTCTCCATCAATCACGCCGGCCAAAAACTGCCCAATACCAAAAGATGTCCGCTTTCCTTTTCCTTGAGTATACCCCATGACCACACAATCAACTGTATCGGACAATTTCCCACTTGCTCCTTCTGACTGTTTCATCTTCACCCATCTATAACCAGTTCTACCTGGCACATAAATTGAATCTGCTTTCTTAACTATTACCCCTTCCAATCCCTGGTCGATATACCTGTCATACTCACTGACGATAACAGCGGGGTCATCTGTTAAAACGAATTCAGTTAAGTGAAATGTCTTAGTTTCTTTTAATATTTTTTTTAATGTCAATCTTCGTGATGAATAAGAATCGTCAACTAAGTTTTTCCCATCTACAAACAAAATATCAAAGACATTAAAAGTCAAAGGTATTTTAGAAGCCAAGTCAGCAATGTCATGTTTTCTGCGACGGGTCATTGTGGTTTGAAAATCTGCCATTTTTTTTGTTTCCTCATCTACACCAACAGCCTCTGCATCTAAAATTAATTCGTTAGATTTTGTTGCTTCAGATAACTTTTCTAATTCCGGAAACATATCACTTATATCGTTCAAGTTTCTTGTGAAAGCCTTAATCCACTTTCCTCTCTTGTAGTGAATCAGCACACGAAGCCCATCGTATTTTGGTTCTACTGCAACTTTCCCCATTTTTTCTATCATTTCGCTTGGGGATTTTATTCTTTGAGCAAGCATTGGCATGACAGGAATACCTAAAACGGGAGAAATGGATTTAGAAGTTTTCTTTATTCCATCTTGTTTTACCTTTTTAGCTAGCAAACCAATATCCGGCATAACTTCATATGCTCTTTTTAACATTTTGCTTCCACTTTTATCCCCATTTTCCATCCACGACAAAGCATCTAAAACTGTTAGCTCTGAAAAACCTAAACGAAGCTTTCCAACCGGAATGCGAGCTAGATATCTTACACTCAAACTGTCTAATTTGGATAATATTGCGGACAAGCTATCAACCTTTTTTTCGACACTGCCTTCACCTTCATATTTAGCCACATTAACTAACTGGTCATAAACTTCGGCTATCGACAAACCTCTACTCTCATACTCTTTCACTCTTTCACTCTGTCTCTGGGCAACTTCTCCTATGTCTCCATGCTGCTTGTAACTTTTAGTTACTTCTTCCAATGTCTTTCCGTAAGCCTTTGAAATAGACTGCAAAACCAACTTGTCTGCCAAATTAAAAACTATACTTTCATATGCGGGGGCCAATCTACCTAAAGATAAGTAAACAATTTTATCTATCTCACCAGCATCTGTACTTGCAAATAGCTCGGCCAAAATTTTGGTGATTTCTATTCTTGAACTTGTTTCTTCTAATCTTTGGAGATACTGAGCAAGTTGGTTGAAAGTCATAGTAAATTAATCTTTAGTCTTAAGTACATAGCGAGCAGCTTTGGTCTTTCCTTCTTTATCAACAATATTTTTGTCAATCAAATCTTTCAGATCTCTCAGCACAGTATCTTCAGAAACCATTGGTAAAACATCATTGAGATCCCTCATACCTGCTGATCCCTGCTCTGATAAATATTCTATCAGTTTCATCTGCCTAGCGGATAAGGCAACTTGTTCTCCAATGCGTACTTTTAGTCGGGAATCAACTGACAGTTTGCGAATTTTTTCTTTTATTTTATTCAACTCAACTCCTACAACTTCAGTGAAATATTCGATCCAGGGAGTCAAATCTCTTTGAGAGATGTCCGGCGATTGAGTGTCTACGACAAAAAAAGTATCGTAATACCGGTCCAGGTCATTATCAAAATATTCTTCAATAGCAAAAAAACGTTTAATGTCATATCCCTCTTTAAGCATCACCAAGGTTGCATAGGCACGAGCAGTGCGTCCATTTCCTTCGACAAAGGGATGAATTGCGACCAAAACATAATGAACAATTCCTGCTCGAACAACAGGATGAATATCTCTAGCAGCTTCCGAGTTTAACCAGTTGAAGAAATCTTCAAGCATATATGGAACCTGCACTGGTGGTGGTGGAGTAAATATAACCTTTCCTGTACCTTCCTCTTTAATAACAACATTTGTAGACCTTAAGTAACCCGCTTTCTCAATCGGAACTAAATTTGTTACAGTTAAACGGTGAATTTCTAATAACTCCCCGAGAGTATATTGGGGATTCTGATCCTTAACCTGATCCAAATATCTAACAGTATTGCGATAGTTAATGACCTCTTGAATGTCTCTATCTCGCCCATAAATTTGCTGGCCTTCCATTACCTGACGTGTTTGGTCGATTGTAAGTTCATTGCCTTCAATGTGTGTTCCGTGGTAAACCTGTCGGACAATAGCATCTGATTGAAATTGTTTTTCAAAATCGGGTACAAGTGGCGCATTTTCGATCACTTCCTTTGCCGCTTCCACACGGCCTATATTGCGCATGATCTGGTTTGAAATTAGGTAACGAGGAGTATACATAACCTGCTTATAGTTGGAGATTATCGCACATTCTGCGGAGAAAAAAAAGATGTTTAAATAAGTTTAATATTTTCAGCCAGATCTTCAGCTGAATACCAGAAGCCAATTTTCTCTTTCAATTCATCACCTGTTTTTTTAATAATATAGGCAGCTGCAGATGCAGCTAAGAAAGCTTCATTTTTAGCTAATAAAGCTACCGTGATACCAGCCATAACATCTCCTGTTCCCCCTTTGGTCATTCCACCATTCCCGCCATGAATTTCAACACACTCATCAGGGGAGCAAACAACAGAAATCTTTCCTTTGCGAACAATTATGCAATTATACTTTTTAGCTGCCTCAGATAATTCCATATCCTTAAACAAACACTCATATTCTTTTTTGTTCGGAGTCAAAATAGCATTGGCGGGAATCCATTCTGGGTCCATTACCTGCAGGCTCCCTGCATCAATAACCCATTTTTTGTTTGGAAATTGCTGCAGCAGTTTTTTTGTTACTTCTCTGCTTTGTGTAGCAACATCATCATACTCTCCATCTATAGGCAAAGAATGTTCAGAAGAATATCTCATAAAACCGTTTCCCATCAAAATAGCATCAGATTTTTCAATGTATTTTTCTACTTCATCCCAAGGCACCCAAATAAATCCAGGAACAGTAGCTTTAATATAAGTTGCAATTTCATGCATGCTTTTTTCAGGGGAAGTAAAAAAGACCATATCGACAATTTTGGATGCAGCTTTTAACGAAAAAATTGGGGCACCATGGAAAAGCTTTGAACCACCAATTATAGTTACTTGGCCATTGTCTTCACCATCGGAATCTTCAGGAGGAATATAAAGCTGTTTTAATGTTTGAGGATCAAATTGCTGCACACATTCATTTTAGCAGACAAAAAATGCGGCTAGCATGGTGGTTCTATGCTAGCCGCTGAGGCAAATTTAAACTGTGATGATTATTTATTCGGCTTGGATTGGCGCCGGCTGTTTATTTGCCTGTTCTTTGCCAGAAGTTTTTTTAGGCTTCTTCTGGCCCTGATCACCAGCTGTGACTGTCTTGGCAAAAGGTTTGCCGTATGCTCTTTCGAGCTGACTAGTCATCGCCTCGGGATCATTCTCCCAGTCGTAATATGTATCTGGCATTTCATACCTCCAGATTCATTGAACCCATAGTATAGCACGTTACTCCAACAAAATCTTGTCTGAATATGCAAAACCTTCAACGAAATGCTCATCTGCGGTTGTAATAATTGTCTGTTGATTTTTGGAAACTTCATTAACAATATTTCTATGTCTTTCATCCAACTCAGAAAAAATATCGTCTAATAATAAAGTTGCCCGTTGACCGCTTTTTTCCTCTATATATTTTAATTCCCCGATCTTCAACCACAAAACTCCCATTCTCTGCTCACCCCGAGATCCGTATACTCCCAAATCACGCTCCTCGTTTACTCTTTCACCCTCTTGCCCTTTCACTCTGACTTGGAAATCATCACGATGAGGACCCACCAATGTATTTGCTGCTGCAACTTCCTGCATTTCATATTTGGATAATCTTTCTTCAGAAATAGTACTTCTGTCGTAAACAACCTGCATCATTTCATCCCAGATTTGCTCACTCTGGTTTAAAAAGTCTATAAACTCCTGGCGAGCACTAGTAATGTAGTTACCATGCTTTATTAATAGTCTATCCCAAAAAGCCAGCTGGGTTCTTGGAGTACCTTCCTCTCTAATTTGTAACAACAATCTATTTCTACTCCTTAAGCCTTTTTCGTAAGACAAAATACTTCTCCTATATTCTCGATCAACTTGTGACAAAACAAAATCTAGAAATTTCCTTCGAATGCTGGGGGAACCTGAAATCAGATCCATTTCTAAAGGAGAAAAAAGGACAACCGGCATTCGACCTGCAAAATCTACTAATCTTTTTCCCACATCATTAACCAACAGTCTTTTTTTTGCAGTCCTCTCCTGCACATTTCCCCGAGTAATAACTCCATGAGTAAGAACAACTTCCAAAGTTTCCGTCTCTTCACTGTCAATTTTTCCTTTTACTCGTGCTATCTCTTCTCCTTGGCGAATCATTTCAGATTCCACTCCGGCCTTGAAACTTTTACCAGTAGAAAGTAAATATATTGATTCAAGAATATTTGTTTTCCCAGCAGCATTGGGGCCAATTATGATGGTGATCTCTGGGGAAAATTCCAACAATTTCTGTTCAAAACTTCTAAAATTTGATAAATAAATCTTCTGAAGCATTATGCCCTAGTTTACCTTACTTCTGACATTTTGGGCAGAAATAGGTTCCACGGCCGCCAAGCATAAACTTCATAATATTTTCTTTTTTGCAACGGCTGCAAAGTTGCCCTGTTTTGCCATAAACCAAAGTATGGTTTTGGTATTCACCTTCTGTCCCATCAGGACGAACATAACTATTTTCACTTGATCCTCCCATTTCCATACCTTTTTTAATTACAGTCTCAATTGCATTAAACAGCTCGTGTATCTCAGATTCAGCTAACGAATTTGCTGCCCTTTTCGGATCAATTTTGGATAACCACAAAGCATCATTTGCATAGATATTTCCTATACCTCCAATTTTTGCCTGGTCCATCAAAAGAACTTTTATGTTTCTACGTGTCTTTCTAAGTAAGCTTTCGAAGTACTCAATAGTTAACGGCCGGCCCTGCGTAGCCTTGGCGTAGTAGGGCTCGGGTCCCATTTTACCTACCAAACCTGTTTTTTGCACATCATCTGTTCGCACTACTTTTATCCATCCAAATCTCCTGAAGTCATTGTAATAAAGCATTCCTTTTTTATCTAAATGAAAGATTACATGAGTATGAGATCCTCCAAGTCCTCCAGATACCTTTTTAGATAATTGAGGATTTTTTAAGTGAGGCCCTCGATAAATTAATTGCCCTGTCATTTTGACATGAATCACTAAAGAAAAATCATTGGATAAGTCTAGGCTTAGGACTTTCCCAAATCTTCTGAATTCTTTAAATGAAGCTCCTTCTACATTTTTAACAACTCCTTCAAATATTTTGGGGTTTCTAATCTCTACTTTCTCAATCCTATGTCCACTTAAATATTTTTCTAACTGAGTTCTGATTGCTTCAACTTCTGGTAATTCTGGCATTTTGTTATTTTACCCTATCAATAGCGAATTCTTTAATTTCCGTTTTGAAGCGTTCCTCACTAAATTTTTCAGCATGTTTTTGGATTTCTTTTCTGTTCCATTTTATTTTTTCAGATATATTTATAGCTTTATTTAAACTATCAGTTGTTAGCTTATCGAAAAATACACCAGTTTTATTTTCTTTAATAGTCTCCAAATATCCTTCTGCTTGGTAAGCGATTGAAGGGCAACCTGCCGCCGCAGCCTCCACAATGGTTATCCCAAAATCCTCATCTTTTTGAGCTGCAATAAAAGCTTTTGCACCTTTATACAAAGCGACTAATTCTTCGTCTGAAACTCTGCCAACAAATTCAATGTTTTTTGTGGCTAAAGATTTCAGATAATCTCCCTGAATTCCTGTCCCGTAAATCTTCAACTTTTTACCTGACTTATTAAATGCTTGAATAATCAAATCGAAATTTTTAGCTGCCGTGAATCTTCCACCTGTTAAGTAATATTCTCCACTTTCAGGTTTTATTTTTGGATTTCCAAATTTTGCAGTATCAACTGGAGGGTGAATAACCTCATAATCTCTTCGATAAAACTTATCGATTCTTTTTCCCACATTCTCAGAGTTGGCAACAAAGTAATCAACCCTTTGAGCTGCATTCCAGTCATACATTCTCATGAAATGGTTAACAACTGCTGCATAAATTTTTACCAATCCAGAAAACCACAGACTTTTCCAATCACGAGATGTGTCATAGCCATATAAATATCTTGGTGGAGTATGCAGATAACAAATTTCCTTTGTGTGATCCCCTTTTTTAATTCCCTTGGTAACAGCCCAACTGGCACTAGTTATAACCACATCATATTTTGAAAAATCAAAACTGGACCAAATTAGTGGAATTAGAAACCTGAAGGGGGAAATTATTTTTTGAGAAAATGGAAGATAAGCAAACCAAGACTGTATTATTTTCTTGTTTTTAAAATGCTCATATGCGGGGGAGTCTTTTGTACAATAAGCAGTGTAGATAGGAGCATCAGGATAGATCTCAGACAATGCCAGAAGCACTCTTTCCGCCCCCCCAAATTCATTTAGATAATCATGTACTAAAGCTACTTTCATCTAAGCAATTATAACCGATCCCAATAATTTTGTGCCTCCACGATGAATCGTTGTGGAGGCACTAAGGCCAAGGAGCACACTCATGCTGCAGCTCTAGCATTCACTAGCGCTTTCTTTATAATTTGCTCCAGTTTTTTGACGTCCGGTGCTAACAATCGCTTGAGGTCGCCCTCGTAGCTCCAATCAAAGGTCGTAGATGTACGGTAAATCAAAACTCCGACTTCTTCTGAGAAAGCCTCTTTCTCAGAATTTTCTCTGATGTACCGCAAAATCTTCTCGTACCACGGCCCGTCTATGATGTGCAAACAGATGCACATCTTGAATCCTCTTAGGGTTTTGTCCTGTTGAATCATATAACACACAAGTTCGCCCAAGATTTTTCTAGAAGGAGCCCTGATTGGAAGGTGAACCGACTTTTCCTGATTCATCTCAATGCTCCCAGACTGATCTGTCAATTGAAGGTATTATAACAAAGTTCCTTGTTTTTCCTCTTGAAGCTGTTTCCCCACATCCAAAATCCTTTTGCTCAAAGTTCTGAAGCCATATTCTTCAAACAAGTCTTTTACTTTCTGACTATTAACTTGCCACTTCCCTGCCTTTTCCAAATCAAAATCCAATCCCTCTACGTCACATCTGATCCTGGCTAGGTCATAGGACATTTCTCCGGATTGTCTACCTTCTACTAATTTTTTACGAGTCGATTCTGGAACTTCATCCAAATGTTTATAAATTCCTTCAAAGTTATCGTACTGGTTCAACAATTTCTGTGCCGTTTTTGGCCCAATGCCCGGAATGCCTTTGTAATTATCAGAAGGATCACCAATTAAGCCTTTTAAGTCAACGATCTTCTCAGGCTTAACTCCCATTTTTTCAATGGTTTCTTTTTCTCCAAAAATAAAAGCGCTACTTAGACCTTTCCCAGGCATACAAAGCTTTATTTTGTTATCTACCAACTGGAGAATATCCCGATCACCGGTTACAATTACCACTTCGTCTGCACTTTTACTCTCATGCTCTTTCACTCTTATACTCTGTTTCGCGATCGTACCAATGACATCATCTGCTTCAAATCCTGCTTTTGAATAAAGAGGAATATCAAACGCTTCTATTACTCTATAAGCTTTCTCAAACTGACTACCCAATTCATCATCCATTTCTGGACGTTGAGACTGATATTCTTCAAAAAGTTGCTTGCGAAAAGTTGGTTCAGGGCGGTCAAATGCAAAAACAATATGTGTGGGGTGAAGTTCTTGAATAACCCGAAGAAGCATAGAAATCAGGCCATATACAGCATTTATAGGTTCACCCGTCTTTGTAGTTAAAGGAGGGAGAGCATGGAATGCCCGGTGCATAATCGCATTCCCATCGAATAATACTAACTTGGTCATTTATCTTTCTTCTTACCAACAATTTCTTCGAATTCTTCTCTATCTAGAGTCTCTTTTTCCAAAAGTGCATCAGCTACTTTGTCCAATGCTTTTCTATTTTTCTTCAAAAGTGCAACTGCATGTTTATGTGCATCCATTAAAATATCAACGACTTCTTTATCTACCTTCTCTTTCATAGCCGGAGAGATATCTGAAGCTTCCCAAGGAGCCCTAGCTTCTGTTGCGGACAAGTCTGTGCTGTAATTTATCGGACCAAGTCTACTCATACCAAACTCTACAACCATCGCTCTTGCAAGCTTGGTGCTGTTTTCAATATCGTTAGACGCACCTGAAGTCATTTCATTAAAAACGATTTCTTCAGCGGCACGTCCACCCATCATTGCAGCCAACTGTTGAATCAGTCTAGTCTTAGTTTCATGTGTTCTGTCTGCAACAGGCGGCATCAAGGTGTGCCCCAAACTCATTCCTCGTGCAACTATGGAAATGCGGTGTACGGGATCAACGAAAGGCATATTGTGGGCAACAATTGCATGACCTGCCTCATGATAAGCGGTTATCTTTTTGTCTTCCACGGATTGTAATCTCTTTTTAATAGGGCCAAGTTTTACTTTTGTGGCTGCTTCTTCCACATCTTTCATTTCAATTTCTTTTTTATCTTCCCTGGCTGCTCCAATGGCTGCCTCATTTAGCATATTCTCAATATCTGCCCCAGAAAAACCAACAGTACGGTCTGCCATCCTGTCCCAATTAATATCTGCAGCAACCTTCTTACCCTTAGCATGAATTTTCAAAATCCTATTTCGACCCTCTTTGTCAGGCATATCCAAAGTTACTCTTCTGTCAAATCTTCCTGGACGTAGTAATGCAGGGTCAAGCAGGTCCCCCCTGTTTGTAGCGGCTAAAACAACCACATTGTCGTTTGGACTAAAGCCGTCCATCTCAACTAATATTTGGTTCAGTGTTTGTTCTCTTTCATCATGTCCACCCATGACCCCACGTCCGCGTTGGCGTCCAATGGCATCGATTTCATCGATAAAGATGATCGAAGGTGCTGCCGTTTTTGCATTAGAAAACAAATCTCGAACTCTAGAAGCACCAACTCCAACTAACATTTCCATAAACTCAGAACCTGCCATAGAGAAAAATGGTACTCCTGCTTCGCCAGCCACTGCTTTTGCCAGTAAAGTTTTTCCCACACCTGCCGGACCAACTAACAAAACCCCTTTGGGAGTACGAGCTCCAATTTTGCGATATTTACCGGGATTTTTAAGAAAATCAACGATCTCTTCTAACTCTTTTTTGGCATCATCAACCCCAGCAACATCTGCAAAAGTGACATTTTGTTTCCCTTTTGCGAACAACTTTGCTTTACTACGGCCAAAAGAAAAGATATCCTGAGCCCCTTTGCTTTGTGACCTAAAAAGAAAAATCAAAAGCCCTGCCATTATCAAAACCGGAAGTAAAATACTTAGGATATCCGTCACAGCATTAGCTATCGTTTGATCTTCTACTGTGTAGTTGACTGACTCTGGGTTCACTTCATATGTTTCCATCAGCTCAGGAAAGCTCGTCCCTGACTCTTTGACGGCAATCTGCTTCGTGCCATTGTTGTATGTAAGTTCAAGTTGCTTGTCAGTAACAACGACCTTATCTACTTCACTAGACTTAATGTCTTTCATGGCCTGAGAAACATCAATTTGAGATCCTGAGATTGCCCCTTGGAACAATGAAAGTACAAATGGGGCAAAAAGAAGAAGAATAATTCCAAATATAATAATTTTGGACAGGTTTATTTTTAGCTTAAATTCAAATTTATTTTGATTTTTGTCCTTTTTCATTACAGTGGCATTATATCAGTCAATTCAAAAGAGTGCCAATCATCTTATAATCACACCACTCGGAACTTTGTTACATGGATGAAGAAAAACTGGAGCAACGTCTTCGGCCTCATCAGGGATATTTAGTTCACCTTCAGCCATCATCATCATTCCATTACTATACTCGTACTCTCCATTTTCATTTGCAGGACCTATTCTTTTGGGTTTCAAATTTATAACGAAAGGAAATTGTTTATCGAACAATTCTTCTGGTTTATAAAACTTCATAATCCCAGAAAAAATAATTTTCTCTCCAATTTCTGGACCAAAATCAACAGTCAGTCTCATGACCCAATGGCTCCACTCTGGAACTTCGGCTTTAACCACAGTCCCAATGCGAATCTCTAGTTTCTGAAAATCTTCAAATGAAATTTCTTCTTTCATTATTAGTAATCTATTTTCATTGCAGATCGGACTTTTTTCATGGTTTCAGCGGCTATTTCTTCGGCATGTTTAGTTCCACTTTGTAAAATATCTTTAAGTCTATGTTCATCGCTTTCAAATTCTAATCTCTTCTCTCGGATAGGACTAAGAAATTCATTTAGCACTTCAAATAAGCGTTGTTTTACCTCGACATCCCCTACCTTTCCTTCTCGATATCTTTGCTTGAAATCTTCAACTTCGGATTTGTCGTCATTGAAAACTTCATGGTAAATGAAAACCGGATTGCCTTCTGGATTGCCAGGATCTGTCGGATGTACTCTAGTAGGATCAGTATACATTCCCATTACCTTTTTCTTTAATTCTTCCACCGAGTCTGATAAATAGATTGCATTACCTAGACTTTTGCTCATTTTTGAATTGCCATCTATTCCTGGCAATCTCTTTACCTCTCCCAACAAGGCCTCTGGCTCAACAAAAACTTCTCCGTACAATGAATTGAACTTACGTACAATTTCCCGAGTTTGCTCAATCATGGGCAACTGATCTTCTCCAACAGGCACCAAATTCGCATTACAGAAGGTTATGTCAGCAGCTTGGGAAACAGGATACATTGCAAATCCAGCTGGGATATTATGCTCAAATCCTTTTTGCTTAATTTCATCCTTGACGGTTGGATTTCTTAAGACACGCTCCAAAGTAACCAAATTTAAATAGAAAATAGTCAATTCTGCTATTTGAGGAATCAATGACTGAACAAAAATGGTAGTTTCACTAGGGTCTATGCCAACAGCCAAATAATCTAAAAGCACTTCTCTGATGCTGTTCCTAACTTTCTCTGGGTTATCAAAATTGTCAGTTAATGCCTGAACATCAGCAATCATGACAAACTGATCATATTCATACTGTAACTTCACTCTGTTTTGCAAGCTTCCAACATAATGGCCTAAATGAAGCTTTCCAGTTGGTCTATCGCCGGTCAGAATCCGTTTCTTATCCATTACAGCAATAGTAACCTAAAAAGCCCTCAAAAAAAAGAACTTGCGAGCCAACTCTGCCAATAGCTGGCTCGCAACTTAAAGGCTGATTATCGATATCCCAAACTCTCAGGAACTTTGATAAACCACTGTTCCCAGGCTCGCCTCCTAAAGCCTTCGTAAGTGAGGTCTTCGATGTCTTCGGCTGTCTGATCGATGAATCCTTCAATCCCCACCAGCAGGATTGCCTTGACTAGTTCTATTGCCTCAGGATCGCTGAGCAATTGATCAACGAACTTTTTGGCAATCTCGAACTGTTCTTTGGTCATCACATTTGCCTTCCCTTACCAATTGCCGATGAGGTAATTATAGCTGAAGTAAGTGTCAGGGGGGAGAATCGAACTCCCGACCTGCGGTTTATGAATCCGCCGCTCTAACCGACTGAGCTACCCTGACCAGTGAGGGTATTATACCATCTTTGCCTTGTTCATTTGAGCTTAATTCTCATAAGAGGTATAATAGGACCTGTTCCAAACAAATTACATGCGGGGTAGTGTACGGCGCACGCGAGGCTCATAATCTTGCAGGCCGGGTTCGACTCCCGGCTCCGCAACCAAACTATAAAAACAAGCTCATCCATTTTTTCCAATTCGACTCTGGCAGTCGGTAGTTCTCATCATTGACCTTTCTTGGAGATAGTTTTCTTAGGACGTCATCACTTGGAAGCACGACAACTATCTCATTTTCCTTTACCAAACCCAACTTATTTCTCGCCTCTTTTTCAAAATAATAATCACTTTCGATAATCCCCAAATCTTGTTTTAGTGACTCCTCATCTGCTTGTGCATCAGACAAGCTTTGTTTTGCATTTTCCAATGTTTGGGCCATTTTACGACTTGTAGAAATATTATTAACCAAAGATACCACTAGCAATGCACATACAAAGATGAGAATATAGCGTATTAAACGGATGATTTTAGGTTTCATGATTCTATCTCATAGTATTGCATTGGCAAGCATGTTATGATACTATACCCAGAGTAGCACAATTATCTAATGGAAACGCAGCAACAACTTACAAGAAATCTCCTGCCAGAGTTCAATCAAAATTTAGTGCAACTTGGCAGATCCCCATCAACCATCCTTGCATATAAATCTGATCTTGAACAACTTGTAAACTATCTCGAAAAAAACCAAGTTCAATTTATAACAGATGTTCAACAAAGCCACCTGGAAGGTTTTCGTGATTATCTTTTATCTCAAAATTACACCCCAAAATCAACTTCCCGCAAGCTAAACGCTGTAAAAACTTTCTTTCGTTGGGTCAAAGACAATAGTCATGTAACGAAAGATGTATCCAAAGACGTCAGCCATCCTGAGACAGAGGCAACTGCGCCAAAATTCCTTTCCCCAATGGAATATCGTTCTTTACGAGACGTTATACGAACAGACTTACGCATTGCGGCTATCGTGGAACTTATTCTCCAAAGTGGAATGAGAATTTCTGAAGTAGCTAATCTTAAAATGAAAAATGTTAAGAAAGATCATCTTATAGTTGAACCATATGCAACCCAGCCTGAAAGACAGGTTCCTGTAAACGAACCTGCACGAGCAGCACTGGAAGAGTACTTGAGGGAACGGCCAAAGACAGATTCAGAATACTTTTTTGTTAGTAAAAATGGCAAACAATTGGCGGTTAGAAATATTCGTGCCTCCATCGACCGGTATATGGAAAAGGCAGATATTCCAAGATATTCTGTTAATGATTTGAGAACCACATTTATTATTGAAAACCTGAAACGCGGAGTTGATCTAATAACTATCTCCCAAGTTGCCGGACACAAAAGACTTTCTACTACAGAAAGGTACCTCGAACTTGCTGAGGTAAAAGACCCAGGCAAAAAAATTGAATTGGAGGAGTTATAATATAATTACTTCATGTCCATTGAGATCGGCAAGGTAAGTACTCAAAGAGCAGAGAAACGAGGCTGGCTCGTAGGGCAGTTTTTCCCAGAAGACAGTGACTTCCATGATGACAATGTAGAAATTTACTTCAAGAAATTGGCCAAAGGAGATATCTCAGATAGATTGCATAAACACCCCCAGGGAAACGAATATCTGGTAGTTATATCCGGAAAGTTAATTTATCAATTAGGCGAAGATGAAATAACGCTTGAGAATGGAGATTATGTTGCCGTACCAGGAGATACTCCAGACAAAATTATTGAAGTTATAGAAGATACAGAAATTTTAGGAGTTCGCTACCCTAGTATCCCCAACAATAAAGTTTTTCTTGAAGAATGAGTGGTCCAGGATGGGTTCGAACCATCGACTTCCATCTTATAAGGATGGCACTCTAACCGCTGAGTTACTGGACCATAGAACCAAGCTATTATATCAAATTACAGCTTTGCTCTTCGATTTATCTCAGCTTCCACCAACCTTACGTCCCTACCATACTTAGTTCTACTCATCTCCTTAATGATTTCCGCCATGCGTGGATTTTTTGTTCTTTCCAAGGCTTCCATGTCTTTAGACATGTCCATTGAAAATGGCGGCACGGGTTCGTTATTTACGATAGTTTTTATATACACATGGTGTCGTTCAATGTTAAGCAAATCATCTTCACTGAAAGTTGGAGAAAATTCTCGTGACAAATAATTTGCATCATTTACACCTACTCGATAAGTAATCAGTGAACCGACATTTCCAAAAACTGCATTTTTAACCTCGTCATCTATCTGTCCAATAAATTGGTTGGCAACTGTTAAACTTAAGTGATATTTTCTCGCCTCAGACAAGATTTGAGCGAAATCAGGAGTGGCAAAATTCTGGAACTCGTCAACATACAGATAAAAATCTCTGCGTTGTTCTTCAGGCATATCTGATCTGCTCATAGCAGCCATTAATAATCTGGGGACAATTATCAATCCTAAAAAGTTAGAATTTTCCTCTCCCAATTCACCTTTAGACAAGTTAACTAGAAGAATCTTTCCTTGATCCATGACTTCCCTGAAATTAAATGATGATGTAGATTGCCCAATAATATTTCTAATTAATTTGTTGGTAACGAAGCGTCCAAATTTGGAAGTAATGTAATCTAGAGTTTCTGATTTGTGGAAATCGCTTGTTTGAGCAATTTGGTCCGTCCAAAATCTACGAACAATCGGATCTTGAACCAAAGGAAGCAATTCCTGAACAAACTTCGGATCAGTCAAAATTCTCATCAATTCTACAAAGGTGAACCCTTGTGCAGACATTGCAGTCAACATTGCGTTTCTAACGGTGTGCTCAAATCTTGGTCCAACAATTCCTGTTTTGTAGGGATCAAACAATTTATACATCATGTTAATCACATTGGTTGCCACAAAGTGTTTTTGTTGTTCGTTAGCTGCCTCTAAAAGATTGATGCCCATAGGACGTTCATAATCTGAAGGTTGAAAATAAATAACATCCTCTGCTCTTTCAGGGGGTATCATCGCCAAGATATCATTAACCGCATCTCCATGAGGATCCAAGAAACACAACCCTTTGCCTGCCCTTATGTCTTGCATGATCATATCCGTCAGAAATACAGACTTACCAGTACCTGTACGCCCCACAATATACATGTGTCTCAAACGGTCCTTTTCAGAGAGATAAACCGATCTTTTGGTTCCCCGGAAATTACTCATACCCAAATACAACCCTGTTTGTGGGATTTCGGCTGGAGCAGGAGCTGTTTTTGCATGCAACCAATTGATATGAGGTGTGGTAATTAATTTATTTGGAAAATGAAAAATAGTGGCCAACTCTTCAGTGTTTAAGACACTTTTTCTGTTTCCCATAAAATTAAACTTCGGCAAATATCTATAAATAAAATCTTCAATAAATTCTGACTTTCTCCTAATTTTCCTACCGCTTAAGCCATTGTATTCACTGTTAAACTGTGTAAACGAACTTGAAAGATTATCCAAATGCATTTTTGCCATATTTTCGTCAGGAGAAACAACGACAATTCTTAAGGAAACTTCAAAACCTACTTTCCCAATTTTATTTTCAACAGCCTCCAATTCCTTTGCAGAAACTTTGTAGGCCGCTTCTTCGGGATTGGCCTCCTGTTTTTTTGTTGAAGAAATATACTTTCTACCGTTCGAGGCCCATTCTCCTTCAGCCGGGGAAACAATCAGCTGAACAGACGCCGCTTCGCCATCTCCCATTTTTACTAAGGCAGAAGTTACAGCAGACAAAGGATCTGTTGGAAGTTCCTTGTATGTTCTTAGTGGATAGTAGTCAGTCTTTTTGAGCTGAAACGACTTATAAGCTACCTTTCCGTTTTCTGGAAAGATATTATATTCCTCAACTGGAGTTATTTCTGCCTCAGGATAAGCTCCATGAATTTGTTTTTCGATCATGTCTTGATATTCTTTAAAAGTCCAAATATAAAAAGTTATATCTTCTTTCCTACCCACTATTTCAAAAGATATGACAGGCTGAGTTGAAAAGCGCATTTTCCATCCGCCTTTTTTTATGGAGTATAAAGAAGCAAACAACTGCTCCATTGCATCTATTTTTATCTCATTACTCCTAGATACGCGCACCTGAAGCAAAATTGATTTTAATGATCTTTCCTCGCGATCTCGATATTTGTACCACACATATAGAAACCAAGCTCCCAATCCAACAAGGATCAGGACAAACAATAAAACTACTAGCCCTACTAAAATCAAATCGAATCTGATGCTTGTCACAATGTTATTAGGCATTTGAAGGCTTATTTACTACAACTTTTCTACCGAACAGATTAGCTATCTGAATCAATCTTTCGTAAAAAAATCCTGCCCAAGTTTTTGAATCTGTATCTTTCCCCTTTACCCAAGTGTGGATATTTTCTGGTGTATCAGGGATTGAAAGGGGTGGTTGCATATTCATATTCTGAGCTACCACTTGGTTAGTAGAAGGGTCTTGCAAAGAAGCAGGATGCTGAGGAATGGCTTGAACTCCGATCTGTTGAATTTGCTCAGGAGGCATCGGTTGCTCGGGAATCGTTTGGATTTCTGGCTGCTGTTCGGTTTGTGGTGATCTGGGTTCAAATTCAGGTATTGCCATAAGTTCATTGTAACATTAATATGAAGCCAACAAGGTCGTGTTCAAGGAAGAGAGGTGAGATTCCTCCACTGTGCCGCAACTGTAAAGTCAGAAAACTAACAACCTTATAAATTTATTCTCGAGCAAGAAATATGAATATTAATATCAGAAAAATATTTCCATTGATTCTTTTCATCCTCGTCGGTGGTTTATTTATTACCGTTTTAATTCCAGATTGGACAAAAAACAATTCTTCTTCTCAATCTCCAGCTCCTGAAGAAACAAATTTGGCAAGCTTAATTTTCACACAAATTGATTTTGGCAACGGAGATACTTATTCTGCCGAGTTTGAAAGTGAAGAATTAACAGCATACAGTGCCCTTCAAAAAACTGCCGAGAAAGCCAACTACGATCTAAACACACAACAGTACGACTTTGGAGTTTTTGTGCAATCTATAGACAGATATGAATCGTCAGCTGAAAAATCTTGGATTTACTTTATTAATGGGAAACCTGGGACGGTTGCAGCAGATCAAAGGCAGCTACAGCCCGGTGATACCGTAACCTGGAAATATACTGAACCAACAGCAGAATGATTAAATTTTTAACCGCAGTTATATTAATTTTTGTAGCCCTATTAGAAAGAATTTTTTTTGACTTGGGCCCGAATGTAGAGCTTGTCACAATGGCACTAGTTCTATCTTCATTCTATCTAGGTAATAAATATTCCTCATTTGTTGTTTTAGTAATATTGATTATTAGCGATTTGATAATTGGCAACTCCTCAATTTTTATTTTTACATGGACTGGATTTTTATTGCCAGCTTTATTCGTCCATAAATTTTTATCCAAAGGGAATTCAATTAAAAATATTTTTAGTGGAACATTGGCTGGAGTCAGCACAAACTTGTTTTTCTTTTTGTGGACTAATTTAGGAGTATGGCTACTATCTGCAATGTATCCAAACACTGCACAAGGACTAATGATGTCTTATCTAAATGGCTTACTGTTCTTAAAACTACAGCTATTAAGCACTCTTCTTTTTGTTCCTCTTGGATTTACTCTTTTTGAGACTTTTAAATTACTATCAAAGACTGTGTTAAAGGAATACCGGTTCAAATCCGGAGCTGTGCCGCAACTGTAGGCCCGCCGACCGGCAAGACAAGTCAGAAAACTAACAACCTTTTTTTATTCCGAGCAGGAAATATGGAAAGAGAAACTACATACGCACCCCCAATTCCTGATGATTATGATCCAGTAGAAGAGGTTGAAAACTATCTTCACGCAAAGATTGATACTCCGCAAAAGTTAAATCGTTTTTTAGAGGAGAGATTTTATGGGACAGAACAAGAACAGTGGTTATTAGAAGAAACAGGATTTGAAGTGCTAAATCAAATCAGAATGTACCAACGAATACGCCGCGAGGCTATACACAATAAGCAGGACATGGAAACTACAAATAAACAATTTTATGAAAGAACTAGAGCAGATTTATTGGGATTTTACTGGGAATTCTTGCAAGGGAGTTCTGTCTTACCCAATCCATTATTTATTAACATGGAAGAAAGAAAAGTTTGGGGGAAAAGATACGGCCCTTTGGTAAACGCCTCATCTCAGCACGAAAGAGACGGAGTCCCACTACAAACGGTGTTAGCGCTAAATGAACTCCTTGTGGATTCTCGTCCAGATATGACATACATGTTTGTCTCCCCTGCTGGCTGGGCAGGAGAGGGGTGGGAACATCCCGAGAGTCAATTTTACATTTATCACATAGGTCGAAACGGTGACTTGCAAGCGTTAACTTTACGTCTAGACCTAGATTTAGAGGAGCACGAGCAGTTAATATTCGGTAGAAATTACAGCCACCTAAGTGAGCGCGAAAGAATAAAAAATATTGTTGGTCAAATCAAATCAACATCTTCTCATGGAAACTTGGAAACTGCAGCAATGGATGTTCTTAAGTCCGTACAACATATTAAGGGAAATGAAGTTGCTTGGGAAAATCGTAAAAAAAATGGCGATCTTATTAAAACCCATGCATTTAAAGACATTGCTGAAGTAATTAGTAATCTGGAATCTTTAAACAATGTAGACTCCGAAGTAGATACTGTATTAACTGAAATAGAAACGCTACTAAGCCAAGATATTGATTGGCTTGATCCTGATAATTTAGAAATACTAATTCTTCACTTAGGACAGTCGGCTGACAAAATGCTTACGATTGTGAAACCTGAACTTAAAGATAAATCCGCTAAAGTTAGGGTCCAAGAAATGCGAGAGTTGAGAGGATGCACAGCGCTGAGAACTGGTATTTCAAAAGAAGAATTGAAAAAACGTGGCTATAAAGAAAAGGGTTACTGCGCTAAATGCAGAACATTTACTGAATGGATTGGACCATGTGGAGTTTGTTATAAATGCGAAACAGGAAATTCACCTGCTTGATTTCCAAACTGTCTCTTTTATACCAGTTTTTTGGTTTGCCTCTCTAAACAAAGTAAACAACATATCAGAAAGTCGATTGCAGTATTTTTTAATATTATCTGGCACTTCTTCAGCTTTGCTCAAAGCCACAACTCTCCTCTCTGCCCTTCTGGATAATGCCCTGGCATACATTAAATGAGTTGCAGTAGTACTTCCTGCCGGCAAAACAAAGTTTGCCAGTTTGGGCAGATCTTCTGTGATTACATCAATTCTTTTCTCTAAGGCTGTTGTGTTGGAAGCGGAAAACTTTAGGTTTGCCCCAGCCAAAATAGAGTTGATTGTAAAAATATCAATCTGGATTTTGGTTAAGAATTTATTTAACTGCTTGTCGTCAGATTGGGAAGTTATAACACCCAAATAACTATTCAATTCATCCAAAGAACCAATTGCCTCCACTCGCAAAGAGTCTTTGTCCACACGAATTTTTTTGTTTTTGTCAGAAGAAAACAACCCCGTCTCCCCCTTATCCCCAGTCTTGGTATATATTGGCATAATGAATTATAGCTTATTCACAACAGGGATCTTTGTAACCACAGTTTTTGCAGATGGCATCTACATTCCCAGCCAAAACACCAATAGGTTTCCCACACTTTGGGCATTTTTGAAATTTCTTTTTTGAAGATTTAACACTCACTGTGGCCGCAGGTGTAACACTTTGCACAACCTTCTTCGAAAACTAAAGTGCTACTCCCACACTCAGGACAAATATCAGCTTTTTTTTTGCCAACCACAGTTCCTTCAGTTTGTGATATCACTGCCATTTCTCCAGACTGCTGAACCTGAGTGGTAGTTTCCGTAGCCATAAACATAGTTTGAGTTTGCTCTTCGTGATGTACCCCATTCCCGTTTGTTAAGTGCCCATTTCCATTGCCGTTACCGTTGACCGCATGGCCGTTCGAATAAGCCGGGCCAACAGGCCTAAAACCAAAATGAGAAGCAAGCGCAACACTCACTGCATCTGGTAAAGACAAGATTCTGTTGTGACCAAAGCCAACCGACCTCCTGCCACCGATTCCCTCAAGCTGCTCTGCAATTTCTCTCGCCTTTTCCACAGAACTCAGTCCTCCTCTCATCCTCAATGATGTTGAGATTGTTCTACCTAGGGCTTCAGCCATTGCAGAAATATCCGAGCCTGCTTTCCCAACATTTATAAACAATTCTAATGGCTCCCCTGCATCATCATGATTGATAGTTACGAAAGCTGAACCAACGGGTGTCTGCATACGGTATGTGGCGCCATGGGCAGCAAACGGTCTTGTCACTAAGTGGCCGCCAACTTCGGGAGACATCGGAAGTGGCATCTGTTTTTCAGAATGCCCATTGGTAGCAGGTTTGTCGTCCTTTTTAACTGTTTCCAAAACTCCGGTCCTGGAACCGTCTCTAAAGAAAGTAATTCCCTTACAACCCCACTCATAAGCCTTAGTGTAAAGTCTTTTGACATCATCAACTGTGTAATCATTGGGTGCATTTACAGTTTTGGAAATAGAAGAATCAGTGTATTCTTGAACTTTTGCTTGAACGATCAAATGCTCCTCGGGAGTCAAATCCATAGCGCTAGTAAAGTATCTTGGAGCGTTTTCGTTGTCCTCGTCTGGATGTTCTTTTTTCCATTCTTCAAAGATTGGATGATAAACAATATGTTCCCCGGTACGATCAGTTCTCTTGTATTCAAAACTATAAACTGGCTCAATGCCTGAACTTACACCCGCTAACAAGGATGTTGTTCCAGTCGGCGCTTGGGTTAATAAAACAGCATTACGAATTCCATTTTTGGCAATCATTTTTTGCACATCTTTAGGCAATCTTTTAATGAACCACCCCTTTAAGTATTTATCTTTGTCATATTTCCCAAAAGTTCCTTTTTCTGCAGCTAGCTGTGTAGAGGCAATATAAGCATTATCACGAATTGTTTTGTAAATTTTTTCAATGATTTCCAAAGACTCTGCCGAGCCATAAATCATTTTCATTTTTATCAAAGCGTCTGCCAATCCCATTGTTCCCAAGCCAGTTCTTCGAATGTCCATCTGAACTTCATAAGTCTCAGGATAAAAATAGAAATTTGCCTCAATAACATTATCCATAAAACGCATTGCAATTTGGACATCTTTCGAAAGATTATCGTAATCAAATTCCCCTTCGCTATTAACATATGCGCTTAAGTTCATCGCACCCAAATTGCATACTGCCCATGGACCAAGCGGTTGCTCACCACAGGGATTGGTAGAAATCAATCGCTCAAAATACCAAGTGTTTCCCCTATTGTTACTACGATCAATGAAATGAAGTCCCGGTTCCGCTGAAGTCCAAGCTGCTTCAGAAATCATGTCCCAAATCTCCCTTGCCTTGACAGTCTTGTATACTTTTATTTTCCTCCCACTCTCTTGCCATTTTTTAATATCCCCATCCCAAACATCATCATAATCAGGCTCATTTTGATAATCTGGAAAAATTAGATCCCAATCTTCATCATTTTCAACGGCCTTCATAAAATTATCGGAAACGGTTACCGACAAATTCGCCCCAGGGATACGAGTAAGATCTTTTTTAACTGTGATGAACTCTTCCACATCTGGATGCCAATCAGACAACATCAACATCAAGGCACCTCTTCTTGATCCTCCTTGTTGAATTACTTGATGATTTGCAGTGGAATAAAGTTCTGCCCAATTCACAGCCCCAGATGAAGTTCCATTTACTTTCCTTACTCTTGCTCCTCGTGGACGAAGCGTACTCAAGTTAACACCCACACCACCAGCCCTGGATTGAATTTCTACTGTCTGGGTAATGTTTTCCATAATTCCTCCACGACTATCGTGAGGGGAAGGGATGACATAACAATTGAAGAAAGTGACTTCATAACCAGTTCCAGCACCCGACAAGATTCTACCAGCAGGAACAAATTTAAATCCTTCCATTACATCATAGAATTTATTCTCCCACTCCTTTTGAAGCTTTTTACCTTTTTCAAATTGCGCTATTCCCTTTGCCACACGACTCCACATTTGCTCTGGGTACTCCTCCATCGGCTTGCCATCAGCATCTTTAAGAGAGTATCTATCTACAAAAACAGTTTTCCTAATTCCGTCTAATTCAGTTTTAGACTTAATTTTTTCTATCGGAGAGAAAAACAGATTGGACTTTCTTTCATCTGTGAAATTACCTTCCCTGTCTTTGTCTTTGCCGTTATTAGTTTTACCTGATATTTTTTTCTTAGCCATTATTCTTTTGTATCAATTGTTCTTTCAAAGTCATCCAAATCTTCAAATTCCAAATATACACTTGCAAAACGTAACCATGCAACCTTATCTATCTTTTTGAGCCTCCTCATCACTGCTCCACCGATCATGCGAGAGGAAACTTCTTCACTTTGTTTGCGCATCATTTCTCTCTCTATCTGACCAACAATGTCGTTCACATAATCAAGGGATACTGGGCGTTTTTCAATTGCCCTAAGTATGCCACCTTTTAGCTTTTCCCTATCAAAGGGCTCTCTGCGACCGTTTTTTTTGACCACCCAAAGTGCAGTTCCTCTTACTCTTTCAAAAGTAGTGAACCTCTTATGACAATGCCCACACGTCCGCCTCCTGCGAACTGACTCTCCTTCTTCTACCGTTCGCGATTCCAGTACATGTGTATTTGTCTTCTCGCAAAACGGACATTTCATACAGTAATAGTCGGGTTTCACCCGTGAAATCTAAAACCACTGTGTGCAGTGGTAAAAACCATAATGCAACACTAGATCTGATCTGTCAATGACAATGAAGTGGTCAGAATATATCAGATTGTAAGAGATCTTAATGGGTTAGTCAGAAAAAGGAGTAATAACAACTGAAGATTGCAATTCGTTTAATCTGTGAGTGGATTTTTCAAAAACATTTTTTGTGGTATTTAAAATTGTAGTAATTCTTGGGCGTGCTTCGTCTGGAAACTGTAAATACATTTTTTCCAAAATCTCTCGATGCTTAAGCGAAGCTAAAGATAGCTCTTTCATGAACCAATTTGTATCACTTCTATCTAGTTTTATCTGTTCGTACGAAGCATTCAGATATATTTCTGCTTTTTCCGCAACAGAAATTGCCTCCCCTATCTGTTTGCGGTGCTTAAGTTGTTCCGCATAAGCAATTCTTTTATCGGCAGTTAATAGCAGTAGTTTCGCCTTTTCTAAATTGTTTTGAGTAAAAGTAAGTTGCACTTTGTCTCTCAACACCTCTAAAAACCAAACTGGGTCATCTGGACCAACAGCTCCTGTGCCAGGAAGTTGATAGTCTATTTGCGGAATATCTTTGTCTGATAACGACGTTTCACTTTCACCAAAAGCATAATTTACTGAAGCGGAACGAAAAATAGAAGCAAATAAAACAATAAAGGCGAGGGCAAACACAACTGAGTAAAAAACTAACTTTTTTCCCATTCGGGTTCTATCATTATAGCAGCTAATGCAACTAGTTTTTGTAGTGGGGATCACAGTCTCTAAACACGGCGTCTACAGCCTCAATTATCATTTCGACCCTTTTCTGTGCTTCTGGATAAGTGACAATATTTGCTTCATTTGGAAACCAATGAAAAAGCATATTTCTTGACTCTTTCCAAGTATTCCAAAGTTGGTCTGGCAAGGCTTCCCCACTACAATGAGTTAGCAATCGATCATATACACTTTCTTTTTTTCTATACTTACGATCTAATTCTGGATTGAGAGCCCTACCTATACGAAAACGTCTCCCTAGAAAATCTTTTTTTTCAATAAAACCCATATCCAAAAAAAATTGTTTTAAAAATCCTTCATACGCTTTGGCAGCTGGGAAAACGATAAAAGAATAGTCATGGAACTGTTGGTCCCAATATCGGACTCTTCTAACTAGTTCTAGGCTTTCTTCAAAAAGTAACTGCAAATCCTGTTCTAAATAGTCCCACCAAACTTTGGAATGTAAATCTATGTACTTGGGCATACTTACTTTATATTAGCAGATGCAATTTAAGGTATAATTGAACTCATGGCAA
>Ga0066639_10000972_pt1 | contig 25691 bp, 21 predicted proteins | sample CryGeyCG2114_010_2_FD_59504 | JGI IMG/M metagenome (GOLD analysis project Ga0066639, IMG submission 59504) | Groundwater microbial communities from aquifer - Crystal Geyser CG10_big_fil_rev_8/21/14_0.10 | ecosystem: Environmental > Aquatic > Deep subsurface > Groundwater | place: USA: Utah...
CCGATAGCCAGGCTGTCAGCTGCCCAGGCCGCGATTAGATATGCTAAATGAATTAAAGCAAAAGGCCCTTACTCAAATGCAAGGTCAAAGCTTTGATACTTTGGCGGTGGCGGTTTTGGATTTTAAAAAGAAGTCATGGGATGGTTTCGAAATCCATCAGGACCAATTTATTTCTCCGGTACATTTTTTTGATCTGGCTTCCGTGACAAAAATGCTGACAATCGGAACCAGCTACATTTTATCCCCCGATCTTTTTTGCCAGGAGACAATTCTCACCAGTGAACACCGGGCCGGACTGCCCGCTTGGGGGCGACTCGACAAAGATACCTGGCGTGAAGAAGTTTCTTCGTTTCCTCTTTTTTCTTCAGATACACTTTACAGTGACTTCTCAGCACTTAGGGCAATGATGCTGCTGGAAAAAAAAATGAACATGAGTGTTTATGATTTAGCTTCAAGGGCTTGGGCAGATGGTGTGTACCATTGGACCGAGCTTCCTGCTTCTTGCCAATGTCCCAAGACAGGAACACGCAATGGTAGAGCGATCGTCGGGGAGGTTCATGATGATAATGCCTTCATTATTAGAGATAAGGTTTCTCATGCCGGGCTTTTTGCTTCACTTGATGGGATTTGCAACACGGTACTTAATCTTGATAGCAAGCATCAGCTAATTATGAAGGTGACAAGTTTGATCAGTCAGATGAACAAAGAGCTTCCCTCTCAGCGTTTTGTTAGAGGCTTTGACCGAGTACTTGATTTAGACGGGACCCTAGCAGGAAAGGGGGCCTCTGCGTTGAGTTTCGGGCACTTGGGTTTTACCGGAACTTCTATGTGGATCGACCCAGATAAGGGGCTTGGTCATATCATTCTGTCTAATGCTACACAAAATTATTGGTACGCTAAAGACGGTCTTAATTCACTTCGTAGAAATATTGGTTCATTTATTTGGAAGAATTTTTAAAAATTCCCCAATCTGGTTTAAAATAGCAAAGTAATCACTGCAGGGAATTATATGAATACAAAAGTTACGCATTCTTGGTCTCAAAATGATATACGAAAAAATAGAGAAGGTATCAATAAGATTTTTCTCTATCGTATCTGTGGCACAGGCATGGGAGCGACGGTAGTTTTATTGCGAGAGAAAGGCCTGCATGTTGAAGGCGCTGATATTAAGTTTTATCCACCTATGAGTAATTATTTGCAGGAAAGTGGAATTCCCTTGTCTCAATTGTCTCAGGTGACAAAAGAAAAATTGCAGGAGTTTGATCTGATCATTGTGGGCAATGTTGTTCCAAAGGGAAGTCCTGATGCTCTTCAAATTGAAAGTTCTGGCGTCCCATACTGTTCTTTTCCTGCCGCCTTAGGTGCCTTAGTGTTGGGCGATGTCAACGTCGTAGGAATTGCCGGCACGCACGGCAAAACTACAACAACTTATTTCTGCTCACAAATTTTTTCAAAATTAGGTCTTTGTCCTGGGCATTTTATTGGCGGAGTGATTGATGGAGTGCCGCCTTCACAGTTAGGCGACGGCAAGTATTTTTTCATCGAGTCTGATGAATATGATAGTGCTTACTTTGAAAAGTTTTCCAAATTTCGTAGCTATTCAATCGACAACCTTATTTTAACCTCTCTTGAATTTGATCACGGGGATATATTTAATTCGCTAGAAGATATTAAGTATCAATTCCGCTGTGCTCTTTCAGAGATTAAGAAAAGAAAAATTGTCTGTAGTGACTATCCTGCGAGCATGGAGCTATATCACGAGTTTGAGTCAAAAGAGGAGAAGCCTTGGTTGTTTTACGGAGATGACAGCACTATTGGTCCAAAGATTTTATCACAATCGCCTAAAGGAACAGAGTTTTCTATTTGTTGGAATGGGCAGGACATTCTTTTTAACACAAACTTAGTTGGCAAGCATAACATCTTTAACCTTACTGCAACTTTACTGTACGCCTTGAGTGAGGGGTTGGAAATATCGGCACTAAAAGACGCCATCTTAGACATGAAAATGGTTCGTCGTCGGCAAGAGGTTAGGGGAAGGTACAAAGGTTCTTTGGTTATTGATGATTTCGCTCATCATCCTAGGGCGGTGGAGATGACCCTCGATGGTATCAGAATCCAATATCCTGAGCATAAAATAGTCACCATTCTTGAGCCGGCATCAGCCACTGCACGCAGTGATCTTTTTCAAGCAGAATTTGTCCAGGCATTAAAAAATACAGATGTTGCTATAATAATCAAGCCTGAAAGACCTACTTCTTTACGTGCTCACAAAAACTTGGATTGTGAAAAACTGGCAGTTGATATTGCGAAGCTTAATGTCCAGGCCCATTTGGTGGTGGAATACGAAAATCTCAAAAAATTGATTGATAATTACGCCAGCGAAAGCACCATTTTTCTGATTCTCTCAAATAGCACATGTCTGGGGCTATGGGAGAGCGATTTTGTCAGAGAACTTCGACCTATTCATTGAAAAAATTTCCCAAGCAACAATCCCATGCAAAGTCATGAGATAATTTTATGATGGGTGTTGTTGTCAGTTATTTTTTGATTCTTGCTATCTGCCTCTTGGGGTCATCAGTTTCCCGTGCAGATGAATACTTTAAATTCAGAAGAACGAATAATGCCATTTTTGAAGAATATAACAAAATTCACAAAAAATTTTTTAGGGAATTATGTTCGGCCGGCGCCGAGCAGACATTTTGGCAAAGAGTCAGGCGCTACAGCGGAGATGGACACTATATTCCAGTTTTACCTGATGGCTCACTGGATAGAGAAGCAATTGAAAATCACCTGCCACTTATTCGAGAAAAAATTGAGTGGATTGCGGGTCTCAAAAAAGGACTGATTGAGAACAAGAATTATTCTGCAATCTTACCGAGCATTAGATCTTTAAAAAACTCACTGAAAAATTTGCTCAGGTACAAACAACAGTTTTTGGAAGCCTCAACAAAATTAGAGAAAGATAAGATTAGAACAAATTCCAAATTGGAATTTTATAAGTTTAGAGAGTCCTATACAAATGTACTTAAACTAATTCCATTTTTAATGCCATTCAAATTCCCCGTAAGTCATTTTGAATTAAGAAAAGAATTCGACAAATTTAAATTCAGAGAGGATACAATTGGTAACAAGCTTGCCAATAAGATTTTCTTTTATCGAAAAATAGTAGAAGATGGGGCGCAAAATCCAAACTTATCAAAAAATGATATTTTTTTGAGAACGATGCTCAATTCTCTTTATTTCGAATTACAAAAAAACGATGACTTTATTCCTGAGGAGACTCGCTATGATCTCAGCTCTATCCTGACAATCGCTGATAATATGGTTAGCTACGGCCAAAGATCTCAGATTGCTAGAATGGAAGAGTGGTTAGGGCGTGAAAATCGCAAACTGGCTTATTACATGGATTTATTGCGCAATCAGGTGCATCAAGGAAAGAAGCTTGTTTCAGTTAAAGAGCTTCTTGATGAACGGTATTCAGCGCGAGAAGATTTGACAAAATTCGTAAATAAAAAACAGGCAGAAACTTACATTTTTTGGAGCAAGCAAGAGGAGATTCATCAGGCCTTATTTGTACTCGAGACAATTCTTTTTAATGAGGTTGGAAATGTTGATGGTCCAAGCTCGTTGGAGAGAAAAGATGTCATTCAAGTGGTGCTCAATCGTCGCAATATAGATTTTTATTCTACTTTGGGTGAAAAAACCGATTTGTATAATCTCATTCAGGGGAAGGTTATTCCGGGAATGCACGCCCATAAATGGCTCAATGTTTTATTTAAAGAGGGAGAGTTCTCCTTCACTTATTATTTTATTACCGCCAATATACGCATTTTTTGTCCAGATATGAGTGCAGCAGGGCGAAAGTTAAGAACTGAGAATACATATTTGGCCCTAGAGGCCTTGAGGCACCCTCGTAGTGACTTCCCTGCAGTACGCTATTTCTCTCGTGCCTCGATGATCGGCAGAATAAATATGGCCCCTTTATGGGATAATTTTGCTGCCATGGCAGAGTCTCCTGGTTCGCCTGTTGAGGATTCAAAGACTATTTTGCAAGAAATACAAAAGGGCAATTACACTTATCTGTACTATTTTTCAGAGAATAATGGTGAGACCTATAAGGTTATTGAGGTAGATGATCAAAAGTATGTTGTTCCTTTAGCCAAATCCCGGGCCATTTACCATTATCGAGACCCCAACCTTTTTAAGTTTTTTCGCAGGAAATAGCTGCAATGAGTTAAAAACGGTAATTGATGAGCGATATCAGTCGTAGTATATTGCCATCCTAATTAAGGGACCACTCTAAATTTTGGAGAATAGCATGTTAAAAGATTTTATTTTTACCTCTGAGTCAGTAACAGAAGGGCATCCTGATAAAATGGCAGATCAAATTAGCGATGCCGTGCTTGATGCAATGTTGATTCAAGATAAGCATAGCCGTGTTGCTTGTGAAACAATGATTACTACCGGATTGGTGGTTTTGGCCGGTGAAATTACTTCTAATGCAGTTGTCGACTTTCAGGAAATTGTTCGTAAGAAAATTCGTGAAATAGGATATGATCACTCCGATAAAGGTTTTGATTGCAACACATGTGGCGTGATGGTGGCCCTAGATAAACAATCACCTGACATTGCGATGGGGGTTGATGAGAAAAATAATAAGGAGCAAGGAGCTGGAGATCAGGGCCTAATGTTTGGATATGCAGTCAATGAAACTGATAGCTATATGCCTCTTACTATTGAATTAAGTCACAAGTTGGCAATGAAATTGTCAGAAGTACGGAAAAACGGAATTGCCAAGGATTTTAGAGCTGATGGCAAAACCCAAGTTTCTGCTCAATACGTAGATGGCAAAATTAAGCGACTAGAGAACATCGTTGTTTCCACTCAGCATGCTGATGGTATGAGTTTGAAGCAGGTAGAAGAATTGGTGCGTGAAGAAGTTATAAAGGCCGTTGTCCCTGCCCATTTGATGGATAACAAAACTCAAATTTATGTCAATCCAACGGGAAAGTTCGTTATTGGTGGACCAATGGGAGATTGCGGCTTAACTGGTCGAAAAATTATTGTTGATACCTACGGCGGCCATGGCGCTCATGGTGGTGGTGCTTTCTCAGGTAAGGATCCCTCTAAAGTTGATCGATCAGCAGCCTACGCTGCAAGACAGGTCGCTAAGCACGTCGTTGCTGCAGGTTTGGCAGACAGGGCCTTAGTGCAAGTAGCCTATGCAATTGGTGTGGCGAAACCGATGTCATTTTTAGTTGATACTTTTGGAACAGAGAAGGTTGATGCTGCCAAAATAACAAGCGCAGTGAACGAGCTTTTTGACATGCGTCCTCGTTCTATTATTGAGAGACTTGATCTGCTTCGCCCTATTTATAGTGAAACGGCAGCCTATGGACACTTTGGAAGAACTTCGGCAAAAGGCAAAGGCGCTTTCCCTTGGGAAGAATTGGTAAAACTACAAGAACTTAAGTCTCTTTTTTAGAAAAGCACATTGATTAAGACCTACATCTCCCGCATCTTGTGATGCGGGAGATGTAGTTTTTTTTTGCTTTTTTTCACTAGAGCATTGAAAATAGTGGGATGGACATCATCTACTTCATTATCCGCTACATCCCATTTTGGGCCATTCCTCTTCTCATGATTTCACTGCAATTCTCCTATACTTATTGGCTTAAAAATATAAAAAGAATTACCTATCTCTTTGTTGGTTCAGGTGGGTTTGCATTTTTTTGTATCGTTTACTATTACTGGGCCGGTGGTCCCGTTCTCGCGGTTAGTAAGCTTCAGCATTTCTTTCATTTGCTCTAAGTGGCAGATTACTGACAGTCAATTTTTCCCAGGTGTCTAAAAATTGACACTTCCTTAAGTCTCATTTAGCATCAAGAGATGGGCCACACACACATTTGCCCATTGCAAACCGGTGATAACCAAGAGAGACCAATATGTCTGATTTTCCAACTTCAGGGTCTGAAATCGACGAGTTAGCGCATAATTTTTCTCAGCAAGATTCAATCTTTGCCCCCTCAGATTTTGAAGATAAAATGCTGGTCCTGCCTGAGGTTTACATTGTCGAGGATGACCGTCTTTTAGGCATGTCGGTCAAAAAATTTTTAGAATCCCAATTTAATGTTCAATGTAGTCTTTTTATTTCTCCTAATGAAATATTAGATTTTCTGATTAATAAAAAAACCAAATCATCTTTCCTGCTGATTACAGATATGAGTTTTGAAAATAATGCAAGCGATGGGTTATTTTTAATAGATGGCCTAAGAGAAAAGAATTATCACTTTTCATCCATTATTATGACTGGTTTTGGCTCCATCGAAACTGCTATTAGCGCCACCAAAAAAGGCGTGTTCCATTATTTAACTAAGCCCTTTGATTTATCTATTTTGGCTGATTTGCTTGAGGCAGCCTTTCGTAAAGATTTGAAAATTGATGACAGCGCTTTTTTGCAGTTGAGGAAACTTGAACATTTGGCTGAGAAGACTCCCTCTCTGACAAGTCCAAGATTTAAAAAGTTTAAACTTGAGTATCCGACTGAAGAAGATATGTTTTGCGGTATGGTTGGTCGCTCAAAAGCGATGAAAGATATTTTTGAACGAATCAGGAAAGTCGCTGACAGTGATTCTACTGTGATGATAACCGGCCCAAGTGGAACTGGGAAAGAGCTTGTAACCATGGCCTTGCACAAGCTTTGCCACAGAAATGAAAACCGTCTAGTTTCCGTCAATTGTGGTGCCATACCAGCAGAGCTTTTAGAAAGTGAATTATTTGGCCATAAGAAAGGCTCTTTTACCGGGGCGATTAGTGATCGAAAAGGACGTTTTGAGTTGGCCAATCAAGGGACTATTTTTCTTGATGAAATTGGGGACATGCCACTCTTACTTCAGGTCAAGCTTTTACGCGTTCTTCAGTCACGTCTAGTAGAGCCCGTTGGTTCCACTCAAACTGTGCCTATAGATGTTCGTATCATTACTGCAACCCACAGAAATATTGAAGAAGCTGTTTTACAGGGCGATTTTAGGGAAGATCTTTACTATCGCTTAAATGTTATCCCTATAAGGATGCCAGCCCTGTGTGAAAGGCGCGAGGACATTCCTCTTTTGATATCTTATTTTCTAAAAAAGTTTGTTAGTGCTGATGGCCGAAATACAATCGATTTTGAGGATAATGTCCTAGATCTGCTGATGGGGCACCTTTGGCCAGGCAATGTCAGGGAGTTGGAAAATTTAATTGAAAGATTAGTTATTTTACGAGGCGGGAATAAGATTAGAGTTGCTGATCTCCCTGCGAAATTTACCATGAATAATCCCGTTCCTGGCATGTATGAACATCTGATAAACTTGCCTGATGAGGGAATTGATTTAAAGCAGGCCTTGGCAGATATAGAAGATTCTCTGGTTGATCAGGCATTGCAACGAACGAAAGGTAATAAAAATCAGGCAAGTAAAATTCTTCGCCTCAATAGAACTACTTTAATTGAAAAACTAAAAAAACGCGGAATTCTTACTACCTGATCAAATTTATATGGTGCCAATTTGACATCACACTTCCAAACGAAAACGTTGGTTAAAGATTAAGCGTCTGATTCTTCAAGGGCCGCGCTGCTGATGTCAATTTCTTGATCGGTAAAATTATCCCCAGAGAAAATTTTTCCTTACAAAAATTTTAAAAACAGGTAGAATTAGTCTGGGAGTTGGTCCATAGGGGCCTTCCGACTTGGAACAGGAAGTTTCAATTTGATGAAAAAAGGAAGTTTCAACATTAATGCGACTCTTTTGGTCTTCATATTCTCTTTTTTTATGCTGCAAGAAGGGAGAGGCGAAGTCCTATCTCCTGAAAAATTTAATACACATCTACGGTGGAATATTTATGTTCCACAAGACAAATTGGTCATTGAAAAAAGGTTGGGGAAACTTTTGTTTAAATCATTAGATACTAAAATTATTGATGATTTGAAGAAAGACTTGGAAGCCACTAAGTCTGAGAATCCTTATTTAACCAACTTTACATATTTATCGCCGGAAGAAGCAGGTGGTTCACCTGTTATTCAAATTAATTTAAAAACAGATAATGTTGAGGCATTTTCATTTTATAGAGACTCTGAAAATAAATATATTGTTGATTTTTGGATTGATGAAGCGGCGCCAGTTAATGCGCCTCAACCTATAATCTCCAGGGCTGATGAACCCGCGAAGAAATCGCTTAAAAAGGTCGTGGTAAAAAAAGAAATTGAAGCACAGAAAATTGAAATAAAGAAAGTGGGCGAAGACAAGAGCGAGAAAGGCTTTGATAAGAATCTGGCCGGTTATCGTGATTTCCGCTACGGCGCGGCCTTCTTTTGGGATTATAAGGCGCTAATGCCAAAGTTTGATCAAGGTATAAATATCGAGAGAAAAGCACCCGATTTTTTATACCCTATTAAGGATAGAGAATTTCAAAAAGACGAAAAAGAAGCACACTTACAACTTTCGACCAACTTATATAGAAAAGCTAAATATGGACTTATGTATAAGTCGATAAAGCTTTATGAACAAAAATATGGCAACGATGCAAATACTGATCTAAATGAATATCTTAAAGCCAATGCTATCTTGATGGAAAATTTAAAAAACGGAAATTCTGAACCAGAGAAGATGGCGATAAGCATGCTGGAAGGGATTGCAGAGAGAACAAAAAACTATGATATGGCTAAAGCAATTTTGAAATATTCTATTGCTTATTATATGTCAAAGAATGAAAACATTAAGTCACTTACGTATTGCAAAAAACTGTACGTGAAAAGCAAAGAGAATTTTGATTATGAAGAGAGCAAAATAGCAGCCGAGGGGATTTTGAATTCTCTGGCCGCTCTTAATCAAGCTGATCAAATTTCAGATCTTCTATCTGAGAAAACAATACAGAAATTATTGGGTGAGCAGACAAGGATTTCATATTATATATTTGTAAATCTCAACTTAGGCAAGATTGATGAAGTTATAAGGACATGGGAAGAAAAAAGTAAAAATTTTCAAGGCGCGATTGATGCAACCATCCTGTTTAATGTGGCCGAAAGTTATTTTCGAAGAGGCAAATATGAGAATGCTTTGAAGTTATATGATCGATTTAATGCAGATTATTCATTTTATACAGAAAGCGCAAAAGCACGTCTAAGAATGGCCCTGATTTTTGAAATTATTGAAAAACCAGTGAAGGAAACACTTGCTCTGTACAAGTATGCGATTGATCGAAGCCAGGATCTAAATGTTAGGTATGAGGCGCAGATTCGCTATGCGGCCCTTCGAACCATAAGAAATTTAAATCCAAGCAAGGAAGATCTTGAAAGTCGTGTATTTCTTAAGAATCCATTCCCGACTAATAAATTGGTAGATGTTAATTTAAAGAAACTTTTGTGGTTAGTGCGTTTAAGAACTTTCATTGTAAGTGAGGAGTATCGTAAAGCATTGACCTATTTAAGGGTTATCCCTCAGACCAGTATGAAACCATTTGAGGCCAGGGTTTTCGAAGCAGACGGTGCAGAAGTAATTTATGGTCTGCTAAAAGAGTACTATCTCAAGGCCGATTATCCAGAAGTCATTAGAGTCTGGGAAGTGTATAAAGAAAAATTTATTGATAAAGTCGCCTTGGATCCTGAAGCAAACTATATTGTGGCCAAGAGCTATTTAAACATGGGGCTAGTAGACGGATTTGACAGAATTTTGACAGAGTTTGAAACCTTCAAAGAGCAACCTGAAAAAACATTTCCCAATTGGATCGAAAGATCAAAGTATCGGGATCTGAGCTTACTTTTAGTAGAATTGCAATTATCAAGAAATATAAGAAATAAAAATTGGAATGATGCAAATGCAAATGTGCGCTCTATAGAGGCTAAGCAACCGGGCAATAACAGAATAAACTATTACGATGGAATTATAGCCTTTCAACAGAAAAAGTATAAAGAGGCCATTACGTCACTTGAAAAGTACTTTGTGGCCAAAAATGATAATGACCTATTTGACTCAGTCGAGGTTGCGGAACTTCTAAGGGCCTATACTGATTCAATCTATGAATCGGGAGATCTTAATAGATTTATAAAAGTCTCAAAGGCCTTGTTAAGTGATACGAATTCACTAAATGATGGTACTGCGTACATGAACAGTATTCGAGAGAGAATTCATTATTTACTAATTGAAAGTATTGCTGCGACAGGCGACAAGTCATTCGAACTCGAAGGAGAGATTAAAAAGTTTAAAAGTTATTTTAAGAAATCATTGTATCAAGGAAGGATGAATTATTTGCTGGCCATGGCCTTGTTAGGATTAGACAGGGTGGTTGAAGGCCAGCAGATGTTGAACCAAATAGTGAAGGATGAAACTGTTTCTGATTACATCAAGGAGTTGGCAAGATCAGAGCTTTCGTTTTTAAAATTAAAGGAACGTAAAATTTAAATAAAGACCCCAGGATGGGGTTTAACTTGACAGGAGGTCAAATGGATACAGTAAACGTCGAACTTTTCGGTCAGGACCAAAAGGTTCTCAAAGCTCTTTCTGTAGCTAGAAATGTTTCAGTAACAAAAGCACCTGTACTTATTGTAGGTGAAGCTGGTGTTGGAAAGAGAAGTCTTGGCAGATATATCCATCAAAATTCGACTCGTGCCAACAAGCCTCTTTGCATTGTAGATTGTGCTGAATCATCTGTTGAAGTTGAGCGACAGATATTAGGCCATAGAGATGAGGAAAGCGGGCGTTTTAATAGAGGTATCTTAGAGCAGGCAAATGGTGGCACCGTAATTTTTGCAAATATTGACGGTGTTGATGAAGAATTTCAAAAGAAACTACATAAAATTATCAATGAGCTGCCTGATTACGATATTGATGTTCGAATTATTTCTACGACTACAAGAAATTTATCCAAGCTTGTAGGTGCTGGACGCTTTTATCGTGGTTTATATATGCAAGTATCCTCCAATAGTATCACTTTGACTCCGCTTAGAGAAAGACCCAATGACTTGCAAATGTTAGTGAAGCACTTTATTCATGAGTTTGACACAGAAGAGCGACACATTGATGTTGATCAGACAGCAATGGATAAAATGCTAATGCATTACTGGACATACAATGTCGAAGAGCTAAGAAATGTTATTGAAAGCTCACTTGAAGAATTAGAAGGTAGCATGCTGACAGAGGAGTGCTTAACCATCGGCGAAAAGAAAACAGTTAATGTTATCCAGGATGATGAAAGTGATGGAATAAGATTGATGTCTCTTAAAGATGCCGAAAAATTGCTTATCAAAAAAGCGCTGGTTCATACCAGCGAAAATAGAACTCAAGCGGCAAAGATATTGGGAGTATCAATCAGGACGTTAAGAAACAAAATTAATGAATATCGAAATACTGGAAGCGCTTATTTTATGAATTTGAGGTAGTGATGGAAATTGAGGATAAAACACTCAAGGCCTTAGCAACATCTTTGAACTACAGACAGATGAGGCAAGATATTCTTGCCAGTAACGTCGCTAATGCTGAGACTCCAGGATACAAAACCAAGCGTCTAAGTTTTGAAGATGCCTTGGCTCGCGCCTTAGATATTGATGGGCAACAATCGTTGCTCTCACATGATCCGCGTCATTTCAATGTTGGCGGAGGTGGATTTGACAATTTGGAACCTGAAGTCTTTGAAGATGCGACTGGTATTGTGAGTGATGATGGGAATAATGTCGATCGCGATAAGGAACTAGCATTAATGGCAGAAAATAAGATTTTGTACGATGCCTCTGTTCAGTTGATAAACAAGAAACTTGGCATGAAAAAGTACATCATCAGTAGTGAGCATTAATAAAGGGGCTAAGCATGGATTTATTGACTGGTCTTAAAATATCTAGCTCGGGAATGGCGGCTAATCGTAAGCGCATGAATGCTATTTCATCAAATATCGCTAATGCGCAAACAACTAGAACAGCGGAAGGTGGGCCGTACCGTCGAAAAGAAGTCAGCTTTGGCGCGGAACCAGCACGAGAATCATTTGGTGAAATACTTGAAGGTGAGCTAGGTGAAAAAGCGCAGACTGTTCATGCCACTGAAGTAATTTCTACAAATCGGGCACCTATTTTGAAGTATGAACCATCAAACCCTGAAGCTAACCCGGAAGGTTATGTTGCCTATCCAAATGTTAATGTAATGGAAGAGATGGCAAATATGATTGCAGCTTCAAGAGCGTACGAAGCAAATATTGGTGCTTTCAATACTACAAAATCAATGGCGATGAAAGCATTGGAAATTGGTAAGAACTAAGGAGTTGAGTGATGGCAATTGAAACAATCGGTGGTGCAGCAAAGATGTTAGAAAGCTACAACGCTGAAAAGTGGGTTCAGAAAGCCGATATGAACACCCGATTTCCCGAATTAAATGAAGCGGGACAATTGACAGCACCTGGTGCAATAGACGGAAAAAAATCGTTTCTTGATTTGTTAGCTGACTCGGTTGGCCAGACAAATAATCTGCAAAATGAAGCGAACAAGGCAATGGAAGAGCTGGTAACAGGAAAGAACAAGAATATTCACGAGACAATGATTGCAGTCGAAAAGGCTGATATAGCCTTTAGGACAATGAACCAGGTTCGCTTGAAGGTAATTGATGCCTATAAGGAAATTATGAAAATGCAGGTGTAGTTTAAGTGAATTTTAAGAAACTGTGGATTTAAGCTAGGTCAGAGTACTGACCACGTCTAGGAGGATGAACTTGCAAGATTTTTTGGAAAAAATATACAGAAATTTTCTTGAGTTCTTTAAATCACTGGAGACGCCGAGAAAATTCGGTTTGATAGGGTTAACACTTTTTGTTGTTACATGCTTCGCTGTAATTATCATATGGGCCACCAAAACTAGATTTGCAGTTCTTTATACAGATTTAAATCGTGAAGATAGTAAGCAACTAAGCGTATTGCTCGAGCAAAAGAAAATACCTTATCAAACCAACGCAGATGGTAAGACGATTATGATCCCAGAAGAAATGGTTAATCGTTTTCGTTTAGAAATTGCTACCATGGGAGTGAATTTTTCTGGCGCGGTTGGATACGAAGTCTTTGATAAACAATCTTTTGGAACAACATCATTTGTTCAAAGAGTTAATCGTCAAAGAGCGCTAGAAGGAGAGTTGGTAAAAACGATTATGTACATAACAGGGGTTAAACGTTCTCGAGTGCATTTATCAATTCCTGAAAATTCGCCTTTTGTATCTGAGAAAAAGCCTCCAACTGCATCTGTCGTTCTGGAGTTGGAGCGTGGTGTAACCTTGGCGCAAAATGAGATTAAGGGAATTGGTTCTCTTGTTTCATCATCAATTGATGGCATGAGACCTGAAAATGTAGTGATCTTAGATAGTCGAGGAAAGAAACTAAGCGAAAATGTTGGCGATTCTATGACAGCCTATACCGCCAATAGGGTAGCACTTGAATCAAAAATGTCACGTGAGTTTGAAAAGCAAGTTGAGGAAATCTTAAGTAAAGTCGTGGGTGAGGGACGTGTTGTTGCCAAAGTGTCTGTCAACCTTGATTTTACAGAGTCGGTCAGCACTGAAACTAAATATGATCAAGAAGGATCTGCTGTTCTATCTGAAGTTAACAATAGCCAAAAAATAAATGGTTCCAGGCCTTCACCTCAGGGAATACCCGGTGCGCGTAGCAATCTTCCAGGTGAAACACCGCAGCCTGGAATTCCAGAGACAAGAAATAACGTTGAAAAAGATTTGAAAACAAAAAATTATAATGTTCCATCAAGGGTTGTTAAATCTAAAACACCAACAGCTGGGATTAAAAAAATAAGTGCTGCTGTTATGATAGATGGAAGAAGGATTAATGCCGTAAATGATAAGGGAGAGCCTATAATTGGTGCTGATGGGAAGCAAGTTATGAAGATGGAAAAGTGGTCGGAAGCTGACCTGGCCAACTTCGCAGCTATCGTCAGTTCATCAATTGGTATCAATGATAAACGTGGTGATCAAATTGTAATTAAAAATATGGAATTTGCACAAGAGGATCTAGCCGCAAGCGAAGCCATGATGAGAGAAAGAGAGAATCGTGAGTTAATTAAAAATATTGTGAAGTATGTTTCAATTGGTCTGACTATCTCACTATTTTTCTTTTTGGTTGTCAGGCCTTTTATCCAGTGGGTTACCGACAATACAGTTGAGTCTGTTGAGGATTTTTTACCTAAGACTTTAGAAGAATTGGAAAAAGTCCAGGCAAACCAGAAATTACCAGGTCTTGAAGATGCACTTCCTCAAATTGAGGAGAAACTGAATCCGGAAAAAATTGAAGGAAATATGTTGAGAGAAAAAGTTATTTCGCTGGTGGAATCTAATCCAGGCAAGGCTGCCCAGATTATACACGAAATGATTCATTCAGCTGAAAACGATAAGCAAATTGCCTAAGAAAGGAGAAGACTGTGCCAATCGGTGAAGGAACCCTCGATCCAGATGTTGAATATAGCCTGCTAAATGGTCAAGACAAAGCAGGTGTCTTGCTTTCATCTTTGGGTGTGACAACCAGCCAGTTAATCTTTGGTCACCTCAGAGATAATGATGTAAAGCGTATGATCAACGTTATGGCGAACGTCAAAAAAGCACCAATTTGGATGGTTAAAAGAGTTTTAGAAGACTTCTATTCGATGCTTAACGAGGATGCAGACCTATTATTTTCAGAAAACCGTGGTCGTGATTTCATTATTAATGCGCTTGGTGAAGATCGGGCCAAGCAGCTACTCGGTCAAATTGTAGATGTCGGTACGGCGAACACGCTTGAATCTCTCGAATTAGTTGATACAAGAACATTGGCCAACTTTTTAATTAATGAGCATCCACAAACGATCGCTTTGATAGTTGCCCACTTGGCCCCGGAAAGAAAAGTGGATGTTTTAAGGCGACTGCCTGAAGGTCTGCAAGCAGAAGTTGTCCTAAGGGTTGCCAACCTCGATTACGTATCACCTGAACTTATTGCACAATTGGATGATGTACTTAAAACCGAGCTTTCAACACTTGGTTCAATTGATACAAATCAACTCGGTGGAGTGGAGCCAATCGCTGATATGTTAAACCTTATGGACAAGCATACTGAAAAGAACATTATGTCCAGAGTTGAAGAGAAGGATCCCGAATTGGCAGAAGAGATTAGAAAACTTATGTTTGTTTTCGAAGATCTTATCTTTGTTGATGATAGAGGCATTCAATCCTTACTTAAGGAAGTCGATCAACAGAAGTTGGTTATTGCATTAAAGACTGCACCAGAAGATATTCGTGCAAAGCTATTTAAGAACATGTCTAATCGTGCCGCAACATTACTAAATGAAGACTTGGAAGCATTGGGTCCAACTAAGTTATCTGATGTCGAGAAGGCGCAAGCAGAAATTGTGCAAAAGTGTAAAGAACTTGAGGCCCAAGGTAAGGCCTTTATTTCTCGCGGTAACGATGGTGACTCTCTCGTTTAATAAGGTCAGTTTATGGATAATTCTACTAAAGGTAGTGATCAAGAAATGGAGAATGGAATTGAAAAATATACATTTAGTGCCTTTGATAAGGTTATAAAGGACCAAACGGGGGCCGTTAATGATTTTTCACTTCAGGAATTTTCTCAAGGTCAGGTTCTCGATTTAAAAGATCATCGCGAAAAGATAATTGTCGAAGCCTTGAAGGCGGAGGAAAAGAATTTCATCATTTCCCCTGTTGTTAAGCAGCATCGTGGACTGGCGGAACAAGAGAAATCAGAACGTGAAAGATACATAAATGACATTGTTGAAAAACGAGTTTTTAAGATTCAGGAAGACGCTTTTAAAAGTGGTTTTGAAGAGGGATTTAAAAAAGGACATCAGGACGTTCTTGATGAAACAAAGAAGGCCGTCGAAGAAAAGTTGACAGCTCTGACAGCTATGATTGAAAGAGTGCAGGCAACTGAGGTCGATATCCTGAAGGCACAAAAAAGTGAGCTATATAAAATGATTCGCACTTTAACCAAGTGGGTAATCCTACGAGAACTTAAAGATGATGGGGAATATTTATCTCGCCTTTGTGAAAGATTGATTATTGAAATTGGGACGCGGGATAATCTTTTTATCCAGATCAATAGTAAAGATTTTGAAGCAATGCCGGAAGTCCTGGAAATTGTGCAAAAGAGAATTGGTGAATTAAAAAATCTAAGAATTGAAGTCGATTACGATATTGAGGAAAAAGGTATTGCTATTGAGTCTCAAAATGGAATTGTTCGTGGTACTTTAAAAGAACAGTTCAAAAATTTGGATAAACTCTTTGAGACCGTGGGGCTAACCGCGGAAGAGGGACCATCAAATATCGAAGAATAAAGGTCTAAATTAAAATGAGACATCTTGATTTACTCCCCATTCACAAGGCCTATGAGTATTCATTGCCATACCAGAAAATTGGAAAGATTCATGCTAGTCGCGGTAATGTCTATGAAGTCAATCTTGCCAAAGCAGTGATCGGAAGTAATGTTGAGTTTGTGACCGAATTTGGTGATCGTAGTTTTGGCGAAGTGGTAGGAATTAATGGCAATCAATGCCTCGTTATGCCTTATGATGAACTATCAGGAATAAACTCAGAAACACGTATATTCTTAAAAGAGTTAACCACCGTTATAAAGCTTTCTCCTGCTCTTTTGGGCAGAGTCATTGATTTTCAAGGCAATCCAATCGATGGCAAGGGGCCAATCGTATATGATGAATTTGAAACTAGAAGTATCTTTGGTCAGCCTCTCAACCCGTTAGAGCGCCCCCCGATTAAGGAGGCATTAGATACAGGAGTCCATGCCATTAACTGCTTTATCACTGCGGGCAAAGGCCAAAGGCTTGCTATTTTAGCAGGATCAGGAGTTGGAAAATCAGTATTACTTGGCATGATGGCCAAAAATACTAAGGCGGATGTCAATGTCATCGGTTTGATTGGTGAGCGGGGTCGTGAAGTCTTAGAATTTATTGAAAATGACCTTGGAGAAGAAGGACTGAAGCGATCAGTGGTGATTGTTGCAACATCGGACTCTTCTCCACTTATAAGAATCAAGGCCGCGTATGTGGCAACTACTATCGCTGAATATTTTCGAGACCAATCTAATGATGTATTGCTTATGATGGATTCCATTACTCGATTTGCCATGGCCTATAGGGAAATTACTCTTAGTGCCGGCGAGCCACCTGGTCAGAAAGGCTATACCCCTAGTGTTTTTGCAAAGCTGCCGAAATTAATGGAAAGGGCCGGCACGAAAAGAGGAGCTGGCTCAATAACTGGAATCTATACTGTACTTGTAGAAGGAAGTGATATGGATGAGCCGATCACTGATGCGGTCAGGGCCATTTCTGATGGCCATATTCAGTTGAGTCGACTTTTAGCATCTAAAAACCAATTTCCTGCCATTGATATTTTGAATTCTATTTCTAGGGTTATGACTAAAATTGTTAGTAACGAGCATCGCATTGTTGCCGGCCACTTGCGAGATCTTCTCGCTTCATACAAGGAAACAGAGGATCTTATCAACGTTGGGGCATATGCCAAGGGATCAAATTCAAAAGTGGATAAGGCCCTGGTGATTTATGAAGACTTGATGGATCTTATGCGGCAAGAAGTAGGAATATCTACTCATTACTCGATAGAAGATCTTTATGACAAAATGGTTGAGCTGGCGAGACGAGCGGAAAAAGAAGTAAATCCCGAGCTTTTTGAAGAAAGTAAAAAATAATGTGTGGGTAAAAAATAGATGAAGTATAAGTTTAAATTAGAGGCGCTATTAAAGGTTAGAGGATTTAAAGAGAAAACCTTAAAAATTGAGCTGGGTAAGATACTTCAGTCGGTCGGTCTTATTGAAGAGAAAATTGCAAAAGCGCATTTGGATATTAACGAGAGTTACATGGCACACGATAAATTAATTGGGAGTTCTATAGCTGGAAGAGAATTACAGTTTTTCCCATTTTTTATCGAAGGTAAAAATTGCGATATTGATCAATGCCAAGCAGAGTTAGCAAAACTTAAAGAGCAGTTTGAACAAAAAATGGCGGAAGTTAAAATAGCGCGTGGAGAGACAAAGGTTATTGAGAACATGAAAGATCGAGATTTTGAAAAATGCAAAAAAGAATTTAATAAAAAATTGAATGCTGACTTAGAAGAGTTATTTATCATGAAGAAGAAGATCTCTTAACGCAGAGAGGGGGATAGAGTGAAAAAAAGAAGTCACATAGTTTTTATTCTGGCGATTGCCACACTGGCAGTCATGGCAATGTCCCATGCGGAAGAAAAAAAATATACAGAAGAAGAATTTAAGAAGGCCGTTGCTGAGCAGGTTGAGGCAGCATTGAAAAAAACAGGACAAGATAAAATATCAAGTTTCGCAAAAGAGCTGTTAACCAAAGAATCTCAATTAAAAATGGACGCTTTTAATATCAATAAGGAAAAAGAGGAATTGGAATTAGGAAAAAAGGACTTTGAAAAAAGAGTGCAGGATCTTCTTAAAAAACAAGGCAAGATTCTCGGTTGCCTAGATGAACAGGATAAATTGCGTGAAAAGCGTGTAGAACACATGGTTGATGTCATTTCCAATATGCGACCGCAAAATGCTGCTCAGGTATTATCAGTTCAGGAGGCAGAAATTTCCATATCTATCTTGGGAAAACTCGATGCTCTGAAGGTTTCAAAGATATTTAACCTGATGGACAAGGAAATATCTGCCCGGCTTCAAAAACAGTACATGGATATGAAAAAATAGACGCAATGCAAAGCGTGCAATCACGAAACACATTTCTGGCCAACTTACTTTCTACTGATGGAAAAGGTGCCAATCGCACGGGGGCGACAGGGAGCAAACAACTTTCAGCTGTGTCGGGTGAAGAAAATCAAGAAGTGGGGAATGATTTTTTGAGCATGATTGAGCAACAGCTAAACGATTCTTCTGCTTCAGATCAGGACAGCAGTGATGAATTAAATATTTTAGATAAGCGTTCCATCGTAAATGCCAATGCACAGGATAATCAAACACTGATTTCAAGTCTTGGCACTCAGATCGTATCGGATACAGGCAATAAGGAAGCTGGTACTTCACAGGTGGATAATTTACCTAGCTCACTTAAAATGTTATTGGCCGATTTTCAGACGGCAAGCAAAAGTAACAAGCAAGATAATGAAATCAATTCTGTTGATAAGAAAGTAATTACTAATTTCTCTTCATTCGCTCCTGATGAGTTAGCCGTTAATCCAGAGCAAGATGAAGGTGAATTGAGTTCTGGTAATAACCTGCAAAACTTACTTAAGATGCAGGTCCGAAATTCGGGCAAGGCGGCGCGAAATGTACAAGTTGCCGAAGCGGCTGAGCATGGGCAGATGATAAAGCAGATTAATGCTGATGACTTCGCGGCATTTCGTAACGGAGGTTCTGCTAGTCAATTAAAATTAATGAGCCATGGTGGATTCAAGGCGTATAAAAATGAAAGTTCACAACTTGAAGATAATATTATTGATTTTAAAAAGGGATATGATGCGCGGAATGCTAATGCAACTTCCGTGAATGACAATACACTTTCTTCTTTATCAGGCAGCGAATTTAATCCCGAAATTGGAGTCGCTGGAATTAAAGATCAAAAAGCACTTAATAATGTTCAATCGCCGATTGTTGAGGAAAAACATAAAATCTTAGACCTATCAAATATAAATATCGGAAAAACTCAAGAGCTAATAGATAAAATAGGTGAGTATGTTGTGCGAAGTAGTTTTGAGGCCAACCCAACCGTCGATGTAGCAGTTAAGCACGATGGCCTAGGACAATTCCAGGTAAGTGTTACGCGCACTGGTATTGATCAGGGGCTGGATATAAAGATTACGGCCAATACGGCGCAAGGACACCAGTTCTTTAAAGAAAATGAAGCTGGTTTAATGCGTGCATTGAATTCTTCAGGTTTAAAAATGACAGATTTAAAACTTGTGGCTTCACACGACTTTAATTTATTGAGCGGTGACCAAAATGCGGGGAAGGAAAGCCAGGGCCAATCATTTTTTGGCCAGCATGGTAGACAGCAAGCAGGTCATGCTTTTCAGGATCAGAGCGAAAGAGGACAATCACAAAGAAGAAAAGAATTATGGGAAGAATATCGTGAAAAATTGGGAGCTTAAGAATGCCTGAAATAGGCCGACCGCAAGGTAGCGAGAGAAACCCATTCAATAAAATATCAATTGGACGACCAGAGGGTGCGCCTGTACCTAAATCCCAAAAAAATGCCGATCATGTTGGAGATAAGCTTAATAAAATGGCTGGCAATGAAGCCGCGAGTGGTAGTGGAGTTAAGTACGTTGACAAAAAAACCCATAACCAAATGGGCAAAGATGAATTTTTAAAATTACTTACAGTACAATTGGCTAACCAAGATCCGTCAAATCCTGTTGATCAGAAGAAAATGAGTAGTGAGTTGGCACAGTTTTCGCAACTTGAGCAGCTTGCTAATATGAATACGAAATTAGACAAATTTGGGACTAATGCTCCTATAGAACTGAAGCACTTCGGCGCTGGTTTTCTTGGTAAGCAGGTTCTAACTCAAGGAACTAGTATCGATTACAAAGGTAATGGCGATCACGTTTCCATTCCTTTTCGTTTAGGTAAGCTGGGCAAAAATGTAATCATGAGAATTATGGACGAGAAGGGGCAGACGATTTCAGAAATACCGGCTGAAAATTTTCCTAAAGGCCAAAATGCTCTTGAGTGGAATGGCAAAATGTTAGATGGTCAAAATGCAGCGAAAGGTAAATATGTCATAAAAGTTGTGGCCTGGGATGAAAATATGCAAAAGTTTGATGGCGAAACGAATGCCATGGGAACTGTCACTGGAGTCAATTTTGAAGACGGAGAAACTGTTTTCACACTTGATGGGAAAAAAAGGGTTTTTTTGCGGGATGTTGAAAGTTTCTCATTGCCGTCGCATAATAATGAACAAGAGTCGATGAAGCCTTCTCTCGCACAAAAGAAAATTAGTGCCTTTGAAGGTCAGATGGGGCAACAGTAAATGACAGGTGTTAAGTCTAAAACTATTCAAGATATTCTTCTAAAGAAGGGCTCCTCTTCTTCTGAACAGAAAAGGCCGTCTGCTCTTTCACCTGAAGCTCAAAGCGAAAAAGAAGCCTTTGCCGCCATACTTGGGATGAAAATTAACCAAGCGGCTGAAGGGTCTGGTGTAAAAATATCTGGCCATGCCATGAAGAGAATTGAAGAAAGAAATTTGGATATAGATTCTGGTGAGTTTCTAAAACTAAGAGAAGCGCTAGATCGATTAAAAATTAAGGGAGGTAAAGATTCGTTGGTGATTACAAACAAGGCCGCATACATTGTAGATGTCGATAAAGACACAGTCGTAACAGCGATCGATAAAGACAATATGGCCGAGAATGTTTTTACAAAAATTGATTCTACTGTTTTTTTAAATTAATTTTCGAGTAGAGGCCGGTCCTTTCTGGAGGCCTACTTTCTGACCCGTTGTAGTTAGAAAGCTCGGATTAACCGTCTAGGAGGGACGTTATGAGTATTTTGCGCTCTTTTAACACTGGTGTGTCTGGTCTTCGCGCCCATGGTAGTTCGATGAGTATCATCGGTGATAACATCGCCAACGCTGGTACCAATGGATTCAAATCTTCTAGAGCTGAATTTCAAGATGTGCTTGCAACTTCACTCAAAGGTATTGATGGTGGTGATCAAATGGGTGCTGGTACCAAACTCTCGCACATTAAACCCGTCATGACTCAAGGTGATGTTAGCAGAACAGAAAGCATTACCGACCTCGCGGTCAATGGTAATGGATTTTTTATTGTCGATGCTCCCTTTGGGCGAGGCTATACTCGTGATGGATCCTTTCAATTCAGTAAGGAAGGTGTTCTAATTACTGGTGATGGTGCGCCTATCATGGGATTTGCGACAGATGAAAATGGTAAAATTACAAACCGTTTAGAAAATATTAAATTAGGAAATACCACTGTTCCAGCTAAAGCAACTAATGAAGCGGTTATTAGTATGAACTTGGATTCCAGAGAAAATAATCAAGTGTTTAATTTAGAAGATCCTGATAAAACTTCGGCCTATGCTAGTTCTTTGACCGTCTACGATAACGTGGGATCCCCGCGAATGGTGACCATGTATTACAACAAGGTGGATAATAATGTTTGGGAGTACCATGCATTGATAGATGGCAAGGATGCCGCTGGAGGCGATGAAAACAAGCAATACGAAATGGCCAAAGGGCGTTTGGTATTCAATGATAAAGGCGTCTTGCAGGAAGAAGTCGAAAATAATAACGCTTTTAATTTTAACAAGGGTGCTGCTCCCGGACAAAAAATTAAATTTGATTGGGGTAAATCAATTAAAGAAGGCGGAACAGGCCTTGATGCTTCCACTCAGTTTGGTTCCAAGTCAACAGTTGCTAGGCATACCCAAGATGGTTATTCTGCTGCGACACTGACATCTCTTAGCTTTAATGACGATGGAATTTTGACCTCTGTCTACGACAATGGCGAATCTCGCGATATTGCCCAGATTGCCATTGGTAAGTTCGAAAACAATGAAGGTCTTTTTAAAGTTGGTAAAAACCTTTTCAAAGAGTCTAAGTCTTCTGGCCAGGGCGCTGTCGGCAAACCGGGTGAAGGCGGAAGAGGTGAGGTTCTATCTAAGTCGCTAGAGCTTAGTAATGTGGATTTGGCGAATGAATTTGTGGCGCTTATGGCCTCGCAAAGAAACTTTACGGCCAATGCCAAAACTCTGACCACTGCTGATCAGATGTTACAAGAAGTTTTAGGAATTAAACGCTAATAGTACTTTTTAAGGTACGTGATACTTTTTTGTGATGCACGAGCCAACAAAAATGTATCACGTACCTCTTAATCACCTCTTAATCATTGCCGATGGCCGCTACAGGGCATAGTTCAAGCGCCTGGTTGCAGAGATTGACTTCACTTGGACTTATGGGCTGTTTGCACACGAAGGCGTAGCCTTCGACATCATTCATGCAAAAAAAAGCCGGTGCCTCAACTACACAGGCATCACAGGCGATGCACTGGTCGTCAACATAGAACTTCCCGTCTACATTTTGGGTATTTTTATTCGCTTTATTTGCCATGTAGGGATGATCAATTATTATCGCAGATTATCATAAACCTGAACTTTGACCTGAGTTTCAAGATTTTTAATCAGATCGGTCTGAAATTTCCTGCTTAAGCTTGTGACATAGGCCACTTTTTCATCAGCTGGTTTAATCTCGTGCTCTTTTTTTTCTTTCTCAGTGATGGCAAGTTTTTGCACTAAGATGGTGCTTAAAATGTCATTGATTTGAACCACATTCTGACTTGAAGGGGCTTCAAAAACGCCAGCAAGCTGATCTGTTTTAAGAGCAATGCGGCCAGTAGTGCCATCAATTTGGTTAATAAACACATCATTTTGCTTTACGAGACTATACTGTGCCACCAAGTTATCAAGCATTTTGCTCTTATTCGAGGCCATAGATTGCTTTACCTCATCTATAACCTTTTCAGTTAAAGTCGCAAGTTCTTCTTTTTTATCTGATTGGATCAACTCTTTAGCAATTTCATCTTGATGCTCCTCTATCTTAGCAATCAAAGCTGGTCTTTTCTTCTCAACCAAAATGATATGGTACCCATAATTTGTTTTTACTGGCGCGGTAATTTTTCCAATAGGTGTTTCAAAGGCCACTTTTTCAAACTCTGGTACCATTCTGCCGCGTGAGAACCAATCCAATTCACCACCTTTCTTTTTGCCAGAGGGATCTTCCGTATACTGATTGGCCAACTTGGCAAAATTTGAAACGGTAGCTTCTTTCCATATTTTGGTGATTTGCTTTAGGACCTCTTCTGGCTTTTTGTCTTTGCCACCAGTTGTTAGTAGGATATGACGGGCCTTGATTTGTTCGGGGCGATCGAGACGTGATTTGCGAGAAGTGAAAATGTTTTTGACTCTTTCTTGGTTTGTTTTGTCTGCTAGATAGGTTGATATTTCTGATTTTGATACAGACAGGTGCTTTTCTAGCGCCTTCTTTTCAATTTGAACCAAATTAACTTTGACAAGATTTGATTTGAAATCCACAAGGTCTTTTATAAAAGCAGAAGATACGGGGAAATTAGTAATTAGATTTTGAACCCGTTCGGCCTTAATTTGGTCGGACACGTCTGCTTCAAAATCCGAGGGAGTAAGTCGGGCGTTTGCTAATACCAATTTATAGCGGTTTACATCGAAGTTGCCATTTGTTTTAAAAAACTCGAAGGATTTAATCTGTTCTTTTACGTGTTCAGGTGCAGGATAAACTTCCAACATGTCGGCAAACTCAACTATTAATTTGCGGTTAACTAGTCCCCGAATAGTATTCTCCTTAATGCCAAAGCTTTTTATTTGTTCAGAAGAGAGCGACTTCCCGCCCGCCATGTAGTTGGAGTAGAACTGGAGCTGCCTCTCGTACTCTTGTTGGAATTCACGGTATTTAATGGCGTGTTTGCCGACTTTGGCAACAGTATCGGGAGTGCCCTTCATGCTGTTATAGCCTGTGAACATAAAGGAAATGATAATAACTCCTATCAAGATAGAGAGCATGATTCCTGAAGTTTTCTTTTGAAAATCTGTTGTCATTTTTTGCGACCTTGTAAAAATGTTGGCAAACTTAATTGGTTAGGTTAGCCAAGTTGGTAATCAGTTTGAAATAAGACTGGAATTATCTCTAGAGGTAGGGGATCAGTAAAGGGCCAGGATCAGGAAATTTGTGGTCACCCAAGCAAAGATTGGGTAACCTAATTACTGGTAATATTTAGGCGAGGTTGGTAGTGCCCCTGAACTTAATTCGCGACGAGGCTCAGCGCAAAAAAGTCATCATTAATGTGGTTGTGATTGCCATTGCTTTGGTGGGTGTTTCTCAGAATGACGGCGCGCCAAGTCAGACATCGGCATTTGAGAATATTCTTATCGATTCCTTCGTCCCCATGCAGAGAATGATGACTAATCTCAAGCGTGGTGTTGGCAATATGTTCCTTGATTACGTCAGTAATATTGATGCCAGCAGAGAAAATAGAGTTATTAGAAAAGAGATGGATGAAATTAAAGAGCAAATTTTCACCATGGAAGAATTGCAAAAGGAAAACCGACGACTCAAAGGTCTCCTGCGTTTTGGTGAAGAGCTGCGTGTGGAGAAGGTATTGGCCCAGATAGTTGCGTGGGATGCCAATAGTGACTTTAAAGTCATTCGAGTGAATAAAGGTTCAGTCGACGGAGTAAAACTGCAGGCCACAGTTGTTACCTCAGAGGGTCTGGTCGGTTATGTCCAGAGATTGACTGACAATTATGCCGACATTTTAACCATTCTTGATTCTAATAATAGAGTCGATGGTATTATTCAAAGAACCCGATCTCATGGCATTGTTGAAGGTCTGAGTAAGGACAGATGTAGCATGAAATATGTTAATCGCGCAGAACCTATTATTTTAAATGATGTCGTGCTTACTAGTGGATTGGGTAATATTTATCCCAAGGGAATCAAGATAGGTTTAGTCTCAAAAATTTCTCGTGAGAGTTATGGCATAACTCAAGACGTTGAAGTGAATACTTCGGTCGATTTTTCAAAATTGGAAGAAGTTATTATTTTAGTTGCCCAGGATGATAATTTGAAAAAGGTTCAATGGCGAGTTTTGGATAGC
>Ga0066639_10000974_pt1 | contig 25685 bp, 25 predicted proteins | sample CryGeyCG2114_010_2_FD_59504 | JGI IMG/M metagenome (GOLD analysis project Ga0066639, IMG submission 59504) | Groundwater microbial communities from aquifer - Crystal Geyser CG10_big_fil_rev_8/21/14_0.10 | ecosystem: Environmental > Aquatic > Deep subsurface > Groundwater | place: USA: Utah...
ACTCGTCCAGTTATGCATTATTTGTGCCACTGGTTTTTTAGATACCTTTTCAAAGGCTTGCCATAGATGCAGAGTTTCAGTATTTTTGTAACTATGTTTTTTGAGGTAGTAGCGCAAGCCATCACGAAAATCTTTTTCACCCAGATAGTCTGCCAGCATACGAATAACCGATGCTCCTTTAGAGTATGAAACTTCGTCGAAAATTTCCCCGATTTCGTCTGGATGATGCACAGGTATTTCTATGGGGTGAGTATTTAACAGAGAATCTAAACGCAGGGCGGTGCTTAGCTCGTTGGTGACAAACTGGGTCCAGATATCCCATTTGGGGAAAAGTTTATCTACTGCCAAGTATTCTATGTACGACGCAAAACCTTCGTTTAGCCAAAGGTGCGTCCACCACTCCATAGTCACTAGGTTGCCGAACCATTGGTGGGCTATCTCGTGGGCTATCACCAGCGCTACCCATTGCTTGTTAGAAAGGGAAGAGTGATTTTCATCTACCAAAAGTGCGCTCTCGCGATAGGTAATAGCGCCCCAATTCTCCATCGCTCCGGCGGTGAAGTCGGGTATGGCTATCATATCGAGTATTGGTAGGGGATACGCAATGTCGAAATATTTTTCATAAAACTCTAAAGTTTTTACGGCACAATCCAAGGCAAATTTTGCTTGGTGTTTTTTACCCGGAGTTGTAAATACGCGAACTTTTATGCCATTTTTAGTTTTAGATTCTATATGCTCGAAATTTCCCACGATAAATGCCAGAAGATATGTAGACATTTTCGGTGTGGGGGCGAATTTAACGATCTGATATTTTGAATCGTGTTCGGAAACTGAGACCGGTAATGTGTTAGAGATAGCGGTTTGGCCTTTAAGCACAATCAAGGAGACATGAAATACTGCTTTATGTGCTGGTTCATCAAAGCAGGGGAATGCTCTGCGGGCATCAGTAGCTTCGAATTGGGTGGTGGCCAAGTAATGTTCTTTTCCCAAGATGTGGTATTTACTGCGGTAGAATCCGCGCATTTTGTCGTTCAATATGCCTTTGAAAAATACCATCAGTTTTATTTTTCCGACCGGTAAAGTTTTTGCAAAAGAAAAAGTTACCGTATCTCTCTTTTGATCGTAAGAGATTTTTCCAAACAACTCCTCGACACGGGCTGTTTCTATCTCGAGCTCTTTTGAATGCAGGGTGAGGGTTTTTGTTTTCTTTGTGAGAAAAAGGGTGATAACCTCTTTACCTTCAAAGGTGAAGTTTTCCAGATCTGGGCGAATTTGTATATCATATTTTATCGGAGTAGCATTTTTTGATAGCCGAACGCTCTTTTTTGACTTCATTTTTCGCATGTTTTTCAGTATATCTTTTTCCTCAAAAAATGCTACCCTGTAGTGAATTTTGGAAAGAAAAATTAGAAAATTTTTTTTGTATTTACGCATTTCCAAAATCTACTACGGGGTGCTAATATATAAAGGTGGAAAAAGAGATTTTTAAGATAAAAGCAGCTGGTTTTGAGGGGCCTTTTGGGCTTATCCTCGACCTTATAGAGAAGAGGAAACTTTTCATAAACGATGTGTCTTTGGCGGCAGTTACCGAAGATTATCTTGATTACGTAAATAAATTAGGAGGCATGGGAGTACTTACCCCGGCAGAGATTTCGAGCTTTGTATTAGTGGCTTCGACTTTGATACTTATCAAATCAAAATCTTTATTACCAGACCTTAACCTTACTTCTGAAGAAGAAGGAGATATAAGGAGCCTAGAAGAAAGGCTTCGTCTATATGAATTGTTTACTAGATTAAGTGGAGGTGTAAAAGACAATTTTGGCAAGAGAATTATTTTTGCGCCTCTTGAAAGAAAAAACAAAATGCTGGTATTTTTACCCGACGAACAGATAACCAAAGACAGCATGATGACTTTTGCTAAAGGCGTGTTGGGTTCGTTGCCGCAGAAATCTTTTTTACCCAAAGTAGAAGTAGAGAAGGTAATTAGTATTGAAGAAATGATTGGGAAGCTTACCGACCGAATTCAATCCTCGATGAAGATGAGTTTCAAAAAATTTGCCGGTTCAGCCAAAACTCGCGAAGAGAAAGTATTTTTGATTGTCGGATTTTTGGCGATGTTAGAGTTAGTGAGAAATGGCATTTTGCATGCAGTGCAGGAAAATAACTTTGCAGACATTACCATAGAAAAAAGAGAAAAAGTCGCAGATAATTTATAAAATTAAAATATTATGGATTTAGAGAAAAAAATTGGAGCGTTGTTGTTTTGGAAAGGAGAGCCGATGAAGCGAAAGAAATTGGCCGAGATTTTTAAGGTGAAAGAAAGCGAATTGTCTGAAGCGCTAGAAAAATTAAAGGAAAAGCATGAGGGTCGAGGGGTGGTGTTTATGGAAAAAGATGACGAGGTGGCCCTTGGCACAGCGCCTGAACTGTCTGGATTTTTTGAGGACCTTCAAAAAGAAGAGATGAACAGAGACTTGTCGAAGGCGAGCCTGGAGACTCTTTCAATTATTTTATATAAAAACGGCGCCAGCCGGGCCGATATTGATTATATCCGGGGAGTGAATTCAAGTTTTATTTTGCGAGCGCTTTCGGTAAGAGGCCTGGTAGAAAAAATAGAAGATCCCGGCGACCACCGACGCTTTTTATATCGGCCCAGCTTTGAGCTATTATCCTATATGGGTATAAAATCAGTAGAAGAATTGCCGGAATATATGGAAGTAAATAATTCTATCAATACTGCAGCCAAAAATTTTGAAGAAGAGAGTAAAAATGCAGACGAAAGCCCAAATTAAAATTTGCCAAAACTGTAAAAAGGACTTCACTATCGAGCCGGATGATTTTGGGTTTTATGAAAAAATCAAAGTTCCTCCGCCGACATTTTGTCCCGAATGTCGACTGCAAAGACGTTTCGCTGTAAGGAACGAGAGGAATCTATACCATCGTAATTGTGGTTTATGCAAGAAATCTATAATTTCAATGTATTCTGCAGATAAACCCTTTCCTGTGTATTGCCATGATTGCTGGTGGGGGGACGGCTGGAATCCTATGGATTATGCTGTGGAATATGATTTCTCTAAGCCGTTTTTTAAGCAATTTAGTTTTTTGTTGAGTAAGGTGCCAAGGCCGAATCTGATAGAATCAAATACCAAAAATTGTAATTATTGTAATTATTTTGCTGATGGAAAAGATTGTTATCTGTGTTTCGGTTCTATTGAGGTTGAGAGCTGTCTATATGGTTCTCCTTATCAATCAAAATATTGTGTAGATACTTTTTTGACCAGAGAAAGCGAATATGCCTACCAGTGTATTGATTGCGAAAAACTTTCTCGCTCAATGTTTTGCCAAGATTGTACTAATTCTCTTGACCTTATTTATTGTTTTGATTGTAAAAATTGCCAAGACTGTATTGGCTGCGTTGGTCTTCGGGGGCAAAAATATCATATTTTCAACAAATCTTATTCGAGAGAAGAATACTTAAAAGAAAAAGCACGATTGTTTGAAAACACTCGTGCGGGATTCGAAAAAGTTTTAAATAAATTTAATGAATTGAAAGTGAAGTTTTCGCACAAATTCAGTACAATTTTGCAGTCTGTAAATGTGAGCGGAGACCATATTGTTCAATCTAAAAATGCCCATAATTGTTTTGATATAAAAAGGTGTGAAGACGTAAGGTATTGCAAACAGATAATTGATGCTAAAGATGTTAGAGATGCAAATTATTGCGAGTTTGGTGAGATGTGTTATGAATACATAGGTTTTTGGAAAATCAATAATGTCAAATTTTCTAATACGTGCGGTGATTGTAGTGCTTGCACCTATTCTGATTTTTGTTCGAATTCCTCTTATCTATTTGGTGCTATAAGTTTAAGAAATAAAAGTTACTGTATCCTAAACAAACAATACACAAAGGAAGAATATGAAAAAATGATTCCAAAGATCCTAGAACACATGGACAGCATGCCCTACAAGGATGAGAAGAGAAGAATCTACAAATACGGAGAATTCTTTCCATCAGAATTGTCACCGTTCTCTTATAACGAAACTATAGCCCAAGAGTATTTTCCTCTAACCAAAGAACAAGCCCTAGAACAAGGCTACAAATGGAAAGATAAAGAAAACAGAAACTATGAGATAGACATCAAGGCAGGTAAAATCCCGAATGATATCAAAGAGGTAGACGATTCTATCCTGGGAAAAGTGATAGAGTGTGAACATAAAGGAAAATGCAACGAACAATGCACCGAAGCATTTAAAATTATTTCCGCAGAACTCCAATTCTACCAAAGAATGAATTTATCTATTCCTCACCTCTGTCCCAACTGTAGACACTACGAAAGGTTAAAACAAAGGAACCCCTTGAAGCTCTGGCACCGAAAATGCATGCACGAAGGTTGCTCCAACGAATTTGAAACAAGCTATGCCCCTGATAGGTCAGAGATAGTCTACTGCGAGAAGTGTTACCAGAAGGAAGTGTATTAATAATCTTGCAAGCAACCGGGACTTATGTTTAGCACATAATCATCAATTAGATTGAAATCTGATACGTATTCGTCTCCCAAGAAGCCACTGATGTCGCTTTCTTTTACTAAGTCTTTGTATTCTTGTAAAAACGTCCTAGCGAGAGGCATATAGGACCAATGCCACTTTTCTTCTTCATAACCAGTATAATTTCTTTCTGATTGTTCTGTGTATGTTTGACAGAAGCCAAAAATTGGCGCGTTTACCACTAGCCACTCATAAACTTTTTTACCGCTACTGGTATTAAAATATTCTGGGTTTGCATTATTCAGGTCAACATCGGTGCCCCAGTGATGACGGGATGTACCGGGTACGGCGCTCCATTCTAATATTTTAGCAAATCGTTCAGCACTATCTGGAGTGGTTTTAGATAAATCTTGTCCGCTGGCTAAAGTGTAACCCGTCCACTTATTCTCCCAAAGTTTTTTTTGATAGTCGAAGTTTCTAGTGGCCGAAGCTATCTTGAGGTTGACCCCATCTATTTTTGCAGCTTCTTCCATTCTTGAAAAGGCGTCCAGAGCCTCTTTTCTAAGAAACATCTTATAACCGCCGATGTTTATATTATCAGGTATAGGTGCAAAATCTTCTCTTTCAGCTGGGTCAAATTTTCCGGTAAGATAGGCCACCTTCCTTAGATTATCTTGTGCTTTTTTTTGAGCTAGTTCGTCTTCTATTAATTTTTGTTGCTTTGTTGCCACTTCAATCTGTTGCCTGATTTCGCGAAAGTCACTCGTAAAACGGGGGACTAGTATGGCTAGTACTAAGAGCAAGAGCAATATCGGAGACAAAAAATACAAAAGATTTTTTTTCACTCACGAACAATAACACATTGGCGTATTTTTTTCAAAAAATGCTATACTATTCCTATGTATTTTGACCTGGTAAAAATATTTATCCCGACCACTTTTGCCTTCTTTTTCGGTTTATTTTTCACCCCACTGGCTACGCATTTTTTCTATAAATATAAAATGTGGAAGAAATACTCTAGAAATGGCGTGGAAACTGCTGCTGATTTTTCTAAAATTCACAATGAAAAAGGAGAACTCAATACACCTAGGGTGGGGGGGATGATTATCTGGATTTCTATCATTACCACTTCACTGGTTTTTTATCTTGTGTCTGTATTTTTTCCGTCGACTGCGAATGATGAAATGAATTTCCTAAGTAGGAATCAGACACTGATACCTCTTTTTACACTTATCGCGGGATCGCTGATTGGGTTGTGGGATGACTTCATTCAAATTTTTGGCAATGGTAAATTTGCTCGCGATGATAAATCTTGGCGACTATGGAAGGCGATGCTTATAACGATAATTTCTCTTTTGATTGGGCTTTGGTTCTTTTTTAAATTAGGTATGACTTCGCTTCATTTTCCTTTTTTTGGGGAAATATATTTTGGAGTATTAATTATACCGTTTTTCATAATTGTTGCATTAGGAACCTTCTCGGGTGGGGTTATAGATGGTATCGACGGGCTCTCTGGAGGGATTCTCGCATCTATTTTTGCCGCTTATTCTGCTATTGCTTATGCAAACAACCAAATCGATATCGCCGCATTTTCTGGTGTAATGACCGGTGCCACTCTAGCATTTCTTTGGTTTAATATTCCGCCCGCAAGATTTTACATGGGGGAGACGGGTATTATGGGTCTCACAGTAACCCTGGCGACGCTGTCATTCCTCACTGATTCGGTTTTTATTTTGCCTATTGTGGCAATGCCTCTGGTGGTAACATCTCTTTCTGTAGTTATACAAATGCTTTCCAAAAAGTTTCGTAATGGTAAAAGGGTTTTCAAGTTGGCTCCGATTCACCACCACTTTGAGCTTCTGGGCTGGCCTTCGTATAAAGTGGTGATGCGTTTTTGGGTTTTGTCGGTTGTTTTTGCAATCATTGGCGTGATCTTGGCGATAGTCAGTCGATAGTTAAATTTATAATGAGGAGAAAATCAGATAAATTTTTCTTTGTAATTTTATCCCTAATTATAGTTTCGGGAGCTTTAATGTTTGTTTCCGCTTCGCTTGGAATTTTAGCCAAAAACGAAAGTTTGTTTTTCTCGGTGATTTTTAACCAGTTGGTTTTGGGGTTTGGTTTGGGTCTTGTCGGTATGTATATCTGTTCTAAAATTTATTATAAATTTTGGCGCAAATATTCTCTGATATTTTTTTTATTCTCTATACTGTTAACCGCAGCGGTATTTATTCCGCATGTGGGTTGGAGCCACGGCGGAGCGCAGCGTTGGATACAAATTTTTGGTTTTTCTTTCCAACCTGTGGAGTTTTTGAAATTTGGTTTCGTGCTTTATTTTGCGGCATGGCTCTCTTGGGCCCGAAGCAGGGTGCGGAATTTTAAATTTGGAATTTTGCCTTTTATTGTAATGCTGTCAGTCATCGCCCTTATTTTATTCAAGCAGCCGGATACCAAAAGTTTTATTCTGATTGTGTCGACTGGCGTGGTCATGCTTTTTGTCTCTGGGGTGCCTCTACGATATCTTTTCGGAGTTGGCGCAATTATTGCTATTTTGCTTTCTGTTTTGGTGTTGGTAACGCCATATCTTCAAAATCGCATTAAAACATTTTTAGATCCTTCAGCTGACCCTCAGGGGGCTTCTTACCAGATTCAGCAATCTCTAATAACTATCGGTTCTGGAGGCATATTTGGGCGCGGATTTGGACAAAGCATTCAAAAATTCGGCTATCTGCCCGAACCCCAAGGTGATTCGATTTTTGCCATTCTAGGCGAAGAGCTTGGTTTTGTTGGGGCGACCATTCTACTCTTTCTTTACTTGCTATTTGCTTTGCGGGGTTTTCGCATAGCTAATAATTCCCCAGATTTGTTCAGTAGACTTTTTGTCTCTGGAATTGTTATACTGATCGTGGTGCAATTATTTATGCACGTTGCTTCTGTCACTGGAGTTTTCCCTTTGACCGGAGTGCCGCTCCCTTTTATGAGTCATGGGGGTACGTCTATCATGATATACCTCTCGGCCATGGGTATCGTGCTTAACATATCAAAATTTTCTGCTCCAGGCGATAGGGCCTAGGATTTAAAAAATAAAAAGATTATGAAAATAGTTTTTACAGGTGGTGGAACGGGCGGACACTTTTATCCGATAATTGCTGTAGCTCAAAAAGTAAATCGAATAGTGGATAATGAAAATGTTTCAGGGGTTAAGCTCTATTATTTTTCTGATAGCCCTTATGATAAAGAAATGCTTTTCGAAAATGGAATTCTTTTTGAGGAGATTAAGGCTGGCAAGCTGCGGACTTATTTTTCTTGGAAAAATTTTACTGATGTTTTTAAGACCCTAGGAGGGGTTTTGAATGCTATCTTTAAACTATTTTCAATCTACCCTGATGTAGTATTCAGTAAGGGCGGCTATGCAGCGTTCCCGACAGTCTTTGCTGCTAGGATTTTACGTATTCCAGTGATTGTGCATGAATCAGATTCTGTTCCTGGTAGGGTTAACAAATGGTCAGGTCGTTTTGCCAAGAAGGTTGCTGTTTCTTTTTCTGAAGCGGCACAATATTTTCCCAAGAAGCGGGTTGCATGGATTGGCCAGCCAATCAGAGATGAAATTGAACATCCATCTCCTAAAAAAGAAGCTTTTTCCTTTTTTAAACTAGAAGAAGAATTGCCAGTAATTTTAGTATTGGGCGGTTCTCAAGGTGCTGAGCTTATAAACAACGCTGTCCTAGATGCCTTGCCCCGATTGATAGAAAATTATCAAGTGATACATCAGACGGGCGTGAAAAATTTCAAAATGGTTGAAAACAGGGCCGAGGTTATTTTAGCTGATAATAATCATAAATTAAGGTATTTATCTATGCCGTTTTTAAATCCAGTAGCTTTGCGTATGGCTTCTGGTGTGGCATCTATCGTTATTTCTAGGGCAGGATCAATGCTTTTTGAAATAGCCGCTTGGGGTTTACCGTCTATACTAATTCCCATAACCAAAACAAACGCAGATCATCAAAGACAGAATGCTTTCAATTATGCTCGAGCTGGTGCCTGTGCTGTAATCGAAGAGGGTAATATGACCGCTAATATTTTAAGTTCACAAATAGAAGAAATAACAAACGACAAGGATGAGTATCAAACAATGGCTCAAAGCGCTAAGAGTTTTAATAAAAAGGATGCGGCAGAAAAAATAGCGCACGAATTGGTGGATATCGCGCTCAGTCACGAGAAGTAAGAATTATGTTATTATAAAGACATGTCGAAAGGAAAAGTCGTAACGAGGTTTGCCCCGTCGCCGACGGGTTTTATGCATGTGGGCAATGTTCGCACAGCTTTGTATTCTTGGCTTTGGGCGCGTAAAAACAACGGTACTTTTATTTTACGTATCGAAGATACCGACAAGAATAGGGAAGTGGCAGGTGCTATAGACCACATAAAAGAATCTTTAAAATGGCTGGGCCTCAATTGGGATGAGGGGCCTGATAAGGGCGGTACCCATACGCCATATGTGCAGTCTGAAAGACTGGATATATATAAAAAATACGCTGAAAAGCTGACAGAGGCAGGACATATTTATAAAGACGGTGAAGCCATTAAATTTAAAATTTTAGACAAAAAGCGCACCACTTGGCACGACATAACTTGGGGCGAACTTTCGGCCGGGCCGGAAGCGCTGGATGATTTTATTTTAATAAAAAGCGACGGGTTTCCGACATATAACTTTGCGCACATTGTGGACGATATAGAAATGGGAGTGACGCATGTAGTTCGAGGGCAGGAATTTATATCCTCAACCCCTAAATTTTTAGCAGTATATGAAGCTCTAGAGGTTAAACCGCCGAACTTTGTAACTACGCCCCCGATAATGGGAGAAAAAGGCACAAAGAAATTAAGCAAGCGCGATGGCGCGAAGGATATTTTAGAGTATCGAGACGAGGGCTACTTGCCTGAGGCGATGCTTAATTATCTTGCATTTTTGGGGTTTAATCCGGGTGGAGAGAAAGAAATTTATACGCGAGATGAACTTATTCAGGCATTTGATTTAACTAAAATCCAACATTCTGGCGCCAAGTGGAATGACGAGAAATTAGATTGGATGAATAAAGAGCATATAAAATTACTTTCCCAAGAAGAAATAGAAAAAAATATTTTAGAACGTTTGCCAGAGGAGATGCGCAACCCTAAACTTGTTCCGATTATTCTTGAAAGGATTTCAAAATGGAGCGATGTGGAAGAAATGAACAGGGCAGGGGAGCTCGATCTATTTTTTCATAGTCCTGCCATATCTAAAGAAAAATTGGTTTTTAAAAATTCTTCTCCTGAAAAAACTTCAGCTAATTTAAAATTGGCGATTGATGCACTTAATAGTTTATCAGAAAAAGATTTCTCTGCAGATCACATAAAAAATGCATTGATGTCAATAGCTCTTAATTTAGAAAAAAGGGGAGAGCTTTTGCATCCAGTACGCTACGCGCTTTCAGGCAGAGATAAATCTCCAGATCCTTTTATAATAGCTTCTGTTTTAGGTAAAGATGAGACCATATCTAGATTACAAAAAGCAATTTAGCTTTCTTTTATTTGGCGTGTTGCTTATCGCCCCTATTCTTTTTGTGAGTGCACAAAGCATAACCGACCTTAGGGCTAAAATAAGCCAGAAGGATTCAGATATTGCAGCATTAGAGGCCGAAATACGGGCATATCAGAACCAGCTTGAGAGTATAGCTGAACAAAAAAATTCATTAAGTAATTCAATCAAAGAACTTGATCTGACAAAAAAGAAGCTCAATACCGATATAGCCGTTACTCAGAAAAAGATAGACAAAACTAATTTAACTATACAAAGCCTAAGTTCAAGCATTGGCAACAAAGAGGAAATAATTGCGAATAATATGGAGTCACTCAAGTCTGGCATAAAGCAGATCAGCGAGTTTGAAGGTTCTAGTCTCGTCGAGGTTCTTCTTTCTAGAAATGATTTTTCTGCGGCTTGGAATGATATAGACAACATAACTGCTCTTTACGATAAGGTGCGGGAAAACACCAAGCAAGTAAAAGAAGTAAAAGGGCAGTTAGAAGGCACCCGAGCTGAAACTATTCAGGCAAAAAATGAGCTTACCGCTCTTAAATCTCAATTATCAGATCAGCAAAAAATAGTAGTCCAAAATACAAACGAAAAGAACCAGCTTCTGAAGCAAACCAAAAACAGCGAAGCTAATTATCAAATATTATTGAAAGATCGCATAGCCCAGCGTGATGCGTTCGAAAAAGAGCTGAGAGATTATGAGGCTCAATTGCAATACATTCTTGACCCTTCAAAGCTTCCGGCTGGGCGGGTATTGAGCTGGCCGCTTAGTAACGTACTTATTACCCAAATGTTTGGCAAGACTGTAGATGCAAGACGCTTGTATGTATCAGGCACTCATAACGGAGTAGACTTTCGCGCGTCTACGGGTACGCCAGTGATGGCTATGGCCGATGGGACGGTGTTGGGAGTCGGTGATACTGACAAAACTTGTTACGGAGCATCTTATGGAAAGTTTGTCTTCATAAAGTATGACAACGGCCTTTCGAGCACCTTTGGGCATCTTTCGTTAACAAAAGTAAGTGAGGGACAAAAGATAAAAAGGGGCCAGGTGGTGGCGTATAGCGGGGCCACAGGCCATGTTACCGGACCACACTTACACGTGTCTCTATATGCCTCTGACGCTGTTAAAATGTCTTCTAAGCCGTCTGCCGCATGTAATGGGAGGATTTATTATCTGCCAGTATCGCCAGTAAATGCATATTTGGATGTTTTGGAATATTTACCGCCATATACGTCGAGCATGATAAAATAATAGCCAAGTTGTTGTTTAATAGATAAATGAGGTGGTATAATTAGATCATTATGATGAGTAAATTAAAAAATCAACAGGGCGGATTTTTACGATTAATAATTTTTATTGTCGTAGTTCTTCTTTTGATGAAATATTTTCATCTGACATTTACTGGAATTCTGGCATATTTTCATCTTACTTGGCCGGAAATAATTAATTGGTTTAACCAAGCCTTAAATTGGTTTAAAGATCTATTTAATAGTGTGAAGTAGGCTTATCTTCTATACTTATAATAGTTGTGCTTGCCCACAACATATATTGTGCGACGTCCACCTATATTATCTACAAGAGCTCGAAAGCTCGTACCCTGCCCCCTCTGCTTCTTCGGCACTAGCAAAATAAACCCTGTTTTCTTGTTTGATTGTTTTGCCAGCAGAACATCCTATGGAATAATATTTTGCTCCTTTACTGGATGCAAAAAAGTTCTTATTTTGATTTACGGCCGAAATGGCGTTTGCAGCTTGGTCTAGCCCTTGATTTGGATCTTCACCCGAATGCTCTATTTTAAGGCCAGAATTATCAACATTCTTTGATAGCCTACCCAGCTCAAATGAGGCCAAGCCTACTAAAACTACGATAATGACCACTAAAATATCCTTACCCTGTTCGCTTTCTATAAATCGCTTGATTTTTTCCATAATATTGCTATACTCTATCTGTTTTAAAATTATATCACTAAAACCTTAATTTTTAAGGTTTGTGCGAAATTTTAAAAATTTTTAGCATTTAAACATATATGGCGCATAGAAAAGCCGGCGGTACAGCCAAAAACTTAAGAGATTCCCAGCCAAAATACCTCGGGGTCAAGCTTTCCGATGGCTCTAAGGCTCGTTCTGGGGCTATAATCGTCCGTCAGCGCGGAACGACCGTCCTACCAGGCAATAACGTAGGTTTAGGTAAAGATCATACCCTTTTCGCTCTTAAAGACGGTACAGTCAAATTCAGCAGTAAACGCAAGACTTCATTCAATGGCAAGACCGCAGTAAAGAAAATAGTCAACGTAATATAAAAACCTCCATATATGGAGGTTTTTATTTATATTTTTTCTATTATGACTTTGAAGGAGGATTTTTTACCTTGAACAGAAATGGGGATTTCAAACTCCCCTGTCGCTTTTAGCGGTTTGTCTAGGATGATGAATTCTTCGTTTACGTCTGCGTGGGCCTGTTTTTTTAATTCTTCTACAATTTCTTTTTTGTGAATTGAAGAGAAGAGGTGTCCCAGCTCGTTTGCTTTGCCTTTGATGGTGATCGACTTCCCTTTTATCTCTTCCATGTTTTTTTGCAGGAGGTCGTCTTGCACGCGCCTCTCGATGGCAATTTCTTTTTTGCGCAGTTCAACTTCAGCTACTGCTTTTTTGGTAGCCGGTGTGGCAAGTTTTCTTGGTAATAGAAAATTACTAGCGTAACCGTCGTTTACGTCTTTAACGTCGTATTTCCGGCCAACCCTAGGAACATCTTGTAAAAATATGACTTTCATATTTATTTTACCTTGCCATAGCTTTTGCGTCGGCAGGCCAATTTTTCAGCACCTCTATCGCCTTGTCTAATTGCGGATCTTTACTGCCACCTTCATCTTTAGGGTTAACTTCTACCGGGTAGTCTGGGGTCAGACCTTTGTCAGAGATAGATGTGCCATTTGGGGTAAGCCATTTAGCTATGGTTATTTTAAGAAGAGTGTCGGGAGTTATTTTTTCTGTTTCTTGCACAGAGCCTTTTCCAAAGCTTTGGCTGCCCACTAATTTTGCCCGTCCATTGTCTTGCATAGCTCCGGCTACAATTTCTGAAGCTGAAGCCGAGCCTCCATCTATCAAGATAACGAATTTTAGTTTATCGTTGAATATATCATACCCCTTACTTCTTAAGATTTGGGGTTTCTGATTGTCGCCATAGTCTTCGGTAACAACAACTTTTCCGCCTGGCAAGAACCAGCTAGATATATCTACCGCGGCATCCAAGTACCCGCCTGGGTTGCCTCGCAAATCTAGCAACAACTTGCTTGACCCAGACTCCACAAAGCTTTTCATTGCTTCACGGAAAAGATTTGCGGAATTAGCGGAAAAGCTGTAAAGCTTGATTACAAAAATGCCATCCTTTCTTAATTCAGTGTCGAGTGTCGGGAGATTTATGGTTGCCCTTACAATTTTAATTTCTCTTGGTTCTTTTTCACCATCCCTAGAAATAGTTAAGACGACTACAGTGCCACTTTCCCCTCTCATTAATTTTACCGCCTTGTCGATGCTTAAATTGAGAGTGGACGTGTTGTCAATTTTTAAAATTTTATCGCCCGATTTTATGTTTGCTCTATAAGCGGGAGTGTCTTTAAGTGGAGCGATAACTGTTAGTATCTTGTCTTTTATGCCAACCTCCATTCCAACGCCAGTAAAATTCCCCGATATTTCTTCTTCAAAGCTTTGAGCCTCTTCTGGAGAGAAAAATACGCTATAAGGATCATTTAAAGACTCCATTAAACCGGAAATGGCGCCATAAACTCTATCTTTGTCGGTTACTGTTTCGGCCTTCGGATATTTTTCATCAATAATATTCCAAACTTTCCAGAATGGAGAAAAGTCTGTTTTTGCCTCGTCAGGGTTTTCTTTGTTCGAAATGCCTATGATTTTATCTATGGCAGGTCTATCGTTGTGACCTATATAAACCCCCCAAGAGAAGAAAATAAAAAGCAAAAAAACAACGGTTATGAAATTCCTTATTTTAAAATTATTCCACATTTTGTTCTAAATTTAACAAGAATTTTACAATTCTGCTTCGCCCATGAATCTATTTTCTGAAAAATTATCAAACTTTTCATCCTCATTCTCCTGCTTATTTCTAAATTCTTTATACAGCACAAAACTCAAATAAATGAGCGCCAAGCCGGTTAAACTTATTAGAACTCCTTGCCAAGAATACGGAAAGCCCAAAAATGGCAATATCGCAACCCAAACGCCCAAAACTAAAAGTGTCCATGCTTTTTTCATAAGACTTATTGTACCAATAAGCGAGCATTAATGCAAAAGGCTATTCAAAATACTCCGGGGTGTTTATGGACATCCAATCCAAGAGTCCGCGCATTGCCGTAGAGGCGCTTACACTGTTTGTGGTGGGGCCAGCTTCCATCATCAATGTAAAAGCGTATTTCGGATTTTCATAAGGGAAAAATCCCACAATCCAAGAGTTAACATGATTTTTAGCTACACCTATTTGCGCGGTTCCTGTTTTTGCAGCTGCATGTACATAGGGTACGTTTATAGCGGCGGCTGTGCCGTCAGTTACAGCCTGCCTCATGCCTTGGTGTATAACATCGAAATATTCTTTTGTTAAGTTTAGGGTGGTAACGTCGTTTTCTTTTTCTGTATCGCCTAAAATAAAATGAGGAGTTAAGAGTTTTCCGTTATTAGCTATTGCAGATATCGCTCGCACCATTTCCATAGGTGTGACCTGAAAACCATATTGTCCGATGGCTGTGTGATAGGTATCCCCAATGCGCCAGATGTCTCCGTTAAAATTTTTAGCTTTCCATTCTGGGTTCGGTATGGTGCCAGACGTTTCATCTGGAAGGTCTACTCCGGTTTTATCTCCGACGCCGAACATCCGTGCATATTTTTCAATATTTGCTATTCCAAGACCTTTTTGGCTTTCGAATCCACCGCCTATTTCATAAAAGTATACGTCTGAAGATACGGCTATTGCTTCAGCCATATTTGTCCATCCGTTTACTCGCCAGTCTTTGAAAACGGTTTCTTGACCAGGAAAATATGGGTTAGGTATAGCAATTGATCCCGTGGAAAGTATTTTTTTTATCGGGTCGATGACTCCTTCTGCCAGAGCCCCGATACCTAAGATCGGTTTTATGATCGATCCTGGTGTATAAAGGCCCGAGACTGTTCTATCTAAGAAGAATTTTCTTTTATCATGAAGATACTGATTTATTTTTTCTGTATCTTTCCCTAAAGACAGCACCTCTGAATTATATTCTGGGAAACTAGTAGAAGTGATTATTTCTCCATTTTGCACATCCATAATGATTCCAGCTCCACCGGTGAAATTATAATTTTCTGAAAGATTCTTGATTAACAGAAATAATTGTTTTTGTATTCTAGAATCTATACTGGTTACGAGGTCATTTCCCTGCTCTGGCGCATTTATTGTATTCTCTGAATGAATTGCACCCCTTGCATTTATTTCGATTATTTTAGATCCGTTTTTCCCTTTTATCTCGTCATTATATTCTTTTTCTAAGCCGTCTACGCCGCTAAATTCGGTCTGCCAATAATGTCCCGCATCGTCTTTGGCTGGATAATTCACATAACCAAGTACATGAGAAAATCCTGGTGACAAATACACTCGTGTAGCAAACTGATTCTCTTCGTCACCTGATTCGGTATTTGAAGACTCAGTATTACTATCAGTTTTTTTATTCCAAGCCAGCTCTACTTTGTTTCGATCATAGATTATTCCTCGATCAGTAAAAATAATTCTTCGTTCCAAGGTGTTATTTTCGCTTCTTGTTTTGTAAGTCTCGCCGTTTGCTATCTGTAGATTTATTAAACGGCCACCGAAAACTATTACTACTAATATAAAAAATGCACCCAGAAAATTAATAGTTTGCCTAGAGATGGGTTTTTCGATCCTGCCCTCAAACTGTTGGCGATCGAAATTTTCTAGATTTTTAGAATCTAGAAAAATTTCATCCGGGTCTACAAAGAGATTTTTTTCTTTTTTTATTTTTCTAAATTTCACTTTTTCTCTAGTCTTAATCTGCTTTTTATAAATTCGATAATTATGAATGCCAACAATGCTCCCAGAAAAGAAACGAAAATGTTGCCTGAAAACTTAGTTTCGGGAGCGCCATACAATAGGTCTATTAATAGAAATGACAGAACAGCCTCAAAAAAGAAAGAAAAGTATATTATCCCCGCCAAGGCTAGGATTACTGATACCCAGAAAGGCAAAAACAACAGGGAAAAAAGAAGTATTATAACAGCGAGAATTCTTAGCGCCATGTACTTATCTTACCGTGAAGCGAGTTTTGATGCCAGGCCAGTATAATTTTCTGGAGTGATTTTTAAAAGTTCTTTTTTGACTACCTCACTTACTTTCAATGAATTTATAAATTTATGAATATCAGCTATAGAAACATTTTTACCCCTAGATAGTTCTTTCAGTTTTTCATAAGGCATTTCTTCGCCTTCTCGGCGCAGAATAGTTTGAATAGCTTCGGTTATTACTTCTGGATGTGCTTGTAAATCTTCTAGCATTTTGGTTTCATTAACATTTATTTTACTGAGTCCTTTAAGTAAAGATGTATAAGCAAAGTATGAATATCCAAAAGCGGTGCCGAATGATCTTTCTACTGTAGAGTCTGACAAGTCTCTTTGTAATCTAGAGATTGGGAGTTTACGGGCAAAGAATTCAAATAAGGCATTTGCCAACCCCAAGTTACCTTCGCTGTTTTCAAAATTTATTGGGTTTATTTTGTGCGGCATAGTCGACGAACCTACCTCCCCTGCTTTGGTTTTTTGCCCTAGCCAGCCGTCAGATATATACCTCCAGATATCTTGGTCGAAATCTATGAGCATATTGTTCATGCGTTTAAATCGGTCAAATATTTCAACGTATGAATCATGAGATTCGATTTGAGTGGTTATGGGATTGAATTCTAGTGATATAATCCTGTTCTTAGTTAATCCGGAAACGAATTTTTCTGAAAATTTTACCCAGTCTACCTTAGAATAAGCTGCTAGATGAGCATTATAATTACCAGAAGCTCCGTTTAATTTTACCAATATTTTTTGTCCTAGCAGGTGTTTAATCTCTCTGTTTAATCTGTGCGCAAATACTTTCATTTCTTTACCAAAAGTGGTCGGGCTTGCCGGCTGTCCATGAGTGCGAGCAAGCATTGGGGTATTTTTGTATTTTTTCGCCAAGTTGTTAAACTCAGACACAATTTCAGAAATTTTTGGTATCAAAACATTTTCTAATGCGTCAGACAACAATAATCCATACGCTGTGTTATTCGTATCTTCTGATGTTAGTGCAAAGTGTGCCCACTCTATACTGTCCCTCAATGATGTTTTTTTAAGTTCTGCTTTTATAAAATATTCTACCGCTTTCACATCATGATTTGTTGTTTTTTCTAAGCTTTTTATTTTTTTATATGAGGTTTCGTTGAAATCTTCATAAATCCTCCTGACCGTTTTTATTTCAGCTGGTGCGAACTTACGCAAAGCTGTTTTGCCCAAAGAAGACAGCGCTATTAAATATTCGCACTCAACCATCACCCTATATTTCATCAGTGCTTGTTCAGAAAAATATGGGACAAGTGTTCGTGTTTTTTCAAAATATCTTCCGTCTAATGGATTTATGGCGCTATCTTGCATTTTATTTTTTCAAATTATCTTCTATTCTTTTAATAATCGGTTTGGAAAAATCATGTTCAAACTTTTTGCCGGTTATGGTCTCATATATCTCAATATATCTTCGAGAAAGTTCCGCCACTAGTTCGGCCGGCGCTTCTGGGATTTCTTTATCTTTATAAGGATCGCAATTTTCTTTGAACCACAAACGCAAAAATTCTTTATCAAAATATTCTGGTTCTTCTCCTTTTTTTAGTCTCTCCTCATAACTGTCTGCCTTCCAATACCTGGAAGAGTCCGGCGTATGGATCTCGTCTATCAAGATAAGCTCACCGTTTTCATCTAAACCGAATTCATATTTTGTGTCTACCAAGATAAGCCCGCGTTTTGATGCTATTTCTTGCCCTCTTTTAAAAATAGCCTTTGCTATTTTTTCTACTTTATCTATCATTTCTTGCGACAGCATGCCTTCTGTCACAATTTCTTTTTTTGTAACTGGCCTGTCGTGCTCGTCTGACTTGGTGGTGGGGGTAAAAACCGGCTCGGGTAGTTTTTGATTTTTCTTCAAGCCTTCCGGCAATTTAAAATCTCCAAAATCGCGTTCGCCGTCTTTGTAATGGGTCCAAAGCGAAGTGCTGGTAACGCCGGTTATGTACCCGCGAATTACGCACTCTATCGGCAGGGGTTTGCATTTTTTTACTACCACTACGTTCGGGTCTGGAGAACTGAGCACATGATTTTGAATTATATCTTTGGTTTTTTCAAACCAAAATAGGCTGATTTGATTTAATATTTCTCCCTTGAAGGGTATAAAAGCTATGTTTCGGTCAAAAGAAGAATGCCTGTCGGTAGAAATTAAAGTAATTTTATCTTTGTCCACATATACATCTCTAACCTTGCCCCTTTTCTTTTCTCCCAAAAAATCAAAATTGGTTTCAGTTAGCACGTCATTTATATGTTCCTTTATTTTTTCCAGCTCCATAATTTTATTTGCCTGGAGGCGTTAGAATAATCTTTCCCGGCTCAAAGATGACCTGTCTTGAACCTTTTTCGACAATTCCTATATCAGCTAAATTATACCCTAATTTTTTACCTATTTTAATTATTTTCGTAACTTCAGATTTGGGAACAAAAATATAATAACCTACCCCCCAGTTAAAAGTTTTCAAACACTCCTTGAGTGGCACTTTAAGATTTTCATTAAAATATCTAAAGAGAGCGGGAACTTTAAGCCAGGAATGGATTCGGTAAGTAAACGGCCTCTTATCAAAGGCTATCTTTCCCACGCCGTCGCCGGTACCCGGCAAAAGCGCGTGAATTTTTACTTTTTCTTTAAGTAAGGTTTCGACGAGCGCAACATAAGAACGAGTCGGTGTGAGAGCTTCCGCGCCTAGTGTTTTACCATTTGGCAGTTTGGTCAAGAATTTTTTCGGCAGTTTGAGCGCTTTTTTAATGACCAAGCTGACGCCATTAGAATGAAGTCCCGACGAGGCCACGCCTACTATATGGTCTCCAGCGCTTAGCTTTTTACCGGTGACTAGGTTTTCTTTTCTTGAGACTATGCCAGTGACCGAGCCCGAGAGACTCGCGATTTCTTTTACCGGTTTTTTAGGGTTCACTATATAAGTAACACTTGCTGATTCGCCCGCGGGTAAGGCCATGCCTACTTCTTTACAGATTTTATACAGGCCATTAGCGAAATCTTGTACCCTTTTTTTATCGCCGTACCATTCACTACTGCTCGCCTCTAATTGGTCGGTAAATACTACAGGCATTGCCCCTTGGGCGATCACGTCATTTACTACTATTAGTGCCGTATCGATAGCGATAGCGTCATAATATGATTTACCGTTTTTTTGATACATCCATTCGGCTATCCAATTTTTATTGCCTAGATCTTCTTGGGTTTGGCACCAGATCGGATTACCTTTCCCGCGATATTCAAAAACTGCCCCATGCGCATGGGTCGCGTCTTTGTTTATATATACCCCCCTTTTGTTGGGAAATTTTAAAGTTTTTCTGCCAGTCGCAATCATCGCCATCTTAAACGGCTCCATCACGGTATAGTCAACTCCCGCTTTTGCGTACTCGCTTTTCTTTTTCATCACCTATTTATTTTCTAAGTATTTTTTAAAACCGATTTTCTGTAGTTTTTCTCCTTTTGTTTTATTGTCTGCTTCCAGTTTGTTTTTATATTTTATAAGTTTTTTTTCTATTTCTTTATCTGATACAGCTAAGATTTGTAACGCTAAAATTCCCGCGTTTTTAGCTGCGTTGATGCCCACTGTCGCTACTGGCACTCCGGGGGGCATTTGAGCGGTAGAAAGCAGTGAATCTAGTCCATCTAAAGTCTTTGCTTTAGTTGGCACCCCGATGACTGGTAAGGTGGTCAGAGATGCTGTAACCCCGGCCAAGTGTGCCGCTCCGCCGGCTCCGGCTATGATGACTTTTATTCCCCTTTCTTGTGCCCCTGTGACGTGTTTATGAACCAAGTTTGGGGCTCGGTGGGCTGAACACACTCTCATTTCAAAAGGTACCCCGAACTCTTCTAAAATCGCGCCTGCCTCCGAGAGGACAACTAGATCGCTGTCCGAGCCCATGACTATGCTGACCAAGGGATTATTATTCATGCGTTCATATTATCATTTTTAAAATTTAAAACAAATCAAAAAACCAGCGAACGATATATGCTCCTTTCGGTTGCGTTGCTGGTTTTTCTGAGGGTATCACCCTCGTTTATGGATGCTTATTGGGCATGGAGTAAGGGAATTATCCCTGTTGAAGTGTTTCCAACCTTTCCTGCACTTGCTTTGTTGCTTTTGTGCACATTTCAAGATATTCTTTGATGTGACGCCGCAGAGATTTTTCCAAGTGCTCCTGGATCTCGTTCGCCGTGGGTTTTACTGATCCTGATCCGATGAAACGAAAATCGGTACCGTGAGACACCTTGCTTCCAACTCCCATATCAGCGAAGTGGATTGCAAAATTTGGTCCTGGGGCTTCTTCGGTTTCGCCGGGAAATTCTACCCAGCTCACGCGAATGACCTCTACCACCTCGGCCAGTATTCCCAGTTTGCTCAGTGCACCAACGCAACCTCTCGTAATTGCGCTAAGCTCATCTTCGCAGATGAGCCAACCCTTTCTTGGGTTGAGATCTATGCCTAGTTTTGTCATGGTGCTAACCTTTCGTTTCGGGTGTACAACACCCATTCATTTACATAGAAACATTCTATGCGTTCCCATTTATTATATAATATATATTGTAAATTGTCTAGTATTATCATTTTTAAAATTTAAAACAAATATAAAAAAAGACGGCGGACCATGAGGGTCCGCCGGGTGTAGTTGGGGTGCAACGTGTGCACCTTCAGAAGAAACCCCAGAGCAAGGCAACTATTGCAGCCACCGTTGCAAGGATTTCCCAAAGCAATCTGGATCTATTCATGTTTAACGAAACATTAACACAAAATTTTAGTTTTACAACCCTTACTCAAACTCCGTTGTTGCAGGAGGTTTTGGGGTCATGTCGAAGAATACGCGGACGATGTCTTTGTGCTTGGTGAGTGCGTTGGTGATCTCTTCAGTTATTTCTTTTGAGAAGTGGTATCCGCTCGCGGTCATAAAGTCTGAAGTTTGCACCGCGCGGATGGCGAGCGAGTGGCCGTATACCCTTTCATCCCCTTTTACTCCCACAGATTTTATGCCGAGAAGTGCCACGATGGTTTGGGAGATTTCTTTATCCAAATTATATTTCTTTAAAATATCCCGCACGGTTTTATCCGCTTCTCGCACCAGATCTAAATTTTCTTTTGAAACTGGCGTGCCCACAACTCGCAGATACAGTCCCGGTCCCGGGAAGGGTTGCCTTTCATAGACTGCCGGTGGGAGTTTTAGCGCTTTGGCAATTTCTCGCACCTCGTATTTAAAAAGATTTCGCAAAGGGTGCAAGTCCTCTACTTTCCACTTAAGGCCGACGTTGTGATGGGTCTTGATCATGGCCGATTCCCCTGCTTTTCCGCTTTCGATGATGTCGGTGGCAAGCGTGCCTTGGGCGATGAATCCGGCTTTATGCTTCTTAATTTCCTTCTCGAATATTTTTTTATAAGTATCGCGGAACTGCGCGCGTTTCTTTTCGCCGTCTGTGGTTTTGCTTACATTTTTTATAAATTCTTTTTCAGCAGAGACGATTATCAAATTTTTTGAATACGTATTCGAATACGTATTTAGCGCGCTTTTTGTATTTGCTTTTAGCTCTATAAGCTCGCCTGCTCTAAGCCCGCCGGTATCTATGGCTAAACATACGAGTTTATCTTTCAAAACTGGCGCTAGTATAGCTGCTAGGGTTGTCGAATCTACTCCTCCAGAAACTCCTAGTACGACTTTCTTACCGCTCTTTTTTACTGTTTTTAAAACTTCTCCCTGTATTTCTCGCACCAAATCAATAGGATTCCAATCTTTTTTGCATCCTGTAATATCTAAAAAGTTCTGCAATATTTTTTTGCCCTCTTTGGTGTTAACTACTTCGGGGTGAAATTGCACACCTAAAATTCGAGAATCACCGCTACTCATACCAGCGATACCGTCTGAAGTCGCAATTGAAGAAAATCCTTTTGGAAGTTTTATTACTGTGTCTCCATGGCTCGCCCAGACATCTGTTTTATCTTTCACGCCCGCAAAAAGCGCATGAGAAGTATCGGGCGAAACTATGGCCGGACCATATTCTCGATGGCCGTGCGGGCGGTCTACCTTGCCGCCGAGCTTATGCGCTAGAAGCTGCATGCCGTAACAAATTCCTAGCATCGGGTATTTCTTGCCCGTTATATCGAGGGTAGATGGAAATCCCGGCGCGCCTTCACTGTGTACGCTCCAATTGCTTCCAGAGAGAATCACCGCTTTTGGATTATTTTTCTTGAGCCATTTGTCGGCTTTTTTCGGGGGCAGAATTACGCTTCTTACTCCGAGTTCCCGCAAGGTTCTGCCGATAACCAGCGTGTATTGCGATCCATAGTCCACAACCAGTATTTGTATGTCTTGCATAATATGCTAGTATACACGATATATTATGGCTTCCAAAGTATCCCCCACAATCAAAAGGAAAAATTTTGAGGAAGGTTTGACGTATGACGATGTCCTGCTTATACCGCAGTATTCTGAAATCCTTCCGCGAGAAGTAGACATTTCTTCTCATCTGACCAAGAAAATAAAACTAAATATGCCCATAATCTCTGCCGCGATGGATACGGTTACCGAGGCAGATATGGCTATCGCTATGGCCCAAGAAGGCGGCATGGGTGTCATTCATAAAAACATGACTATTGAAAAGCAGGCCATGGAGGTGCGCAAAGTAAAACGTTCGGAAAGCGGAATGATCCATGACCCAGTTACTCTAGAGCCTGGAGCTCTTCTTTCCGAAGCGGTTCAAATTACCAAAGATAATAAAATCGGCGGTATTCCGATTGTTGATAAAAACAAAATACTTCTCGGCATTATCACTAACCGCGACTTGCGATTTCAAAAAGATATGAATGTTCCCGTTGGTGAAATTATGACTAAAGAAAATCTCATTACTGGCGGGGTTGGTACAGATCTGAAAGAAGCGGAAAAAATTCTCACCAAGCATAAAGTAGAAAAACTACCCCTTGTAGATAAAAACAAAAAACTTATCGGCCTTATTACCTATAAGGATATAATGAAAGTAAAATCCCGCCCGAATTCTTGTCGAGACCACTTGGGCAGGTTGCGAGTAGGCGCCGCCGTCGGAGTATCACCTGATACTTTAGACAGAGTGCGGGCTTTGGATAAAAATGATGTGGATGTTGTTATTATTGATACCGCTCATGGGCACTCAAAGGGGGTGATAGAAATGTTGAAGAAAATTAAAAAAGAATTTCCAAAGATGGAAGTGATTGTAGGCAATATTGCCACACCTGAAGCGGCCTTGGGTCTAATCAAAGCCGGAGCCGATGCGGTAAAGGTTGGCATTGGGCCAGGATCAATATGTACCACTAGAGTAATAGCCGGAGTCGGCTTTCCCCAATTTTCTGCTGTGTACGAAGTGGCAAAAGCAGTAAAGGGTAAAGTGCCGGTAATTGCTGACGGAGGTATTCGCCATACCGGAGATATTCCGAAAGCTTTAGCGGCCGGCGCGAGCGCCATAATGGCCGGTTCTCTTTTTGCCGGTGTAGAAGAATCCCCAGGCGAAACGATAATCTTAGAAGGCAGAAAATATAAAACTTATCGAGGTATGGGTTCAGTTGAGGCAATGCATCAGGGCTCTAAAGACAGATATTTTCAGGATGCGGAAGATGATATTAAAAAGTTGGTGCCGGAAGGCATCGTGGGCCGGGTGTCTTTCAAAGGCGGTCTTGCTGAAGTGGTTTATCAAATGGCGGGCGGATTAAGATCTGGTATGGGCTACTGCGGAGCGAAAAATATTGAGAGCTTGCAGAAAAAAGCAAAGTTTGTGCGCGTTACCCAGTCTGGCATCGAAGAGAGTCATCCCCACGACATTATTATTACCAAGGAGTCTCCTAATTACAGCGCAAGCAATTAAAATATAATATGGCGAACAGAAATTCTAAAAATAAAAAAGAGCCGCAAACACGGCATGGATATATTGATGCGGTGATCGGCTTGCAATGGGGTGATGAAGGCAAGGGTAAGAATATAGACCAATTTCTCTCCAGTGGAGAATATTCTGCGGTGGCTCGATTTCACGGCGGAGCGAATGCCGGGCATACTTTGAAATACCAAGACAAGACTTTTATCGGGCATATGGTGCCGTCTGGATGCTTTCGCAAAGGCATAGATTTATACATTGGCAACGGCGTGGTGGTCGATGCGATATCTTTGGCCACAGAAATTGCCCAGTTAAATAAGTTTGGTTTTGATGTAAAAAAACGCCTTTATATTTCTGAGCGAGCGAAGCTGGTTTCTTATATGCACCCGGTTTTGGATAAAGCAGATGAGGCGCGCAGGGACAATAGCAAATCTGGCTTAAAGATAGGCACTACCGCAAGGGGTATAGGGCCTGTTTACAGTGACGCACGGGCTCGCAGAGGGCTTTTGGTGGGCGATGTCCTCCTTCCCGATTTTGCTAAAAAAGAATCAGATCTTACTAAATTTCATATGAATATGCTCAAGATGTATGAAAGCAAATACGGGTTTAAGGTTGATCTGGCAAAGATCAAGGATTCTAGAGCAAAGTGGCTCAAAGCTGTAAGAGAGCTAACAAAATTAAAAATATGCAATCTTTCTGCTTTGGTCCAGAAAAAGTTAAGTGAAGGTGAAAATATTTTAGCGGAAGGAGCTCAAGCAGTGATGCTTGATATTGATTTTGGTGATTATCCAAATGTCACAAGTTCTAACACCCTGCCAGCAAATATTCCTCTAGGGCTTGGAGTATCTCATCAGTACTTAAGAAATATTTACGGTGTTTTGAAAGCTTATACCACTAAGGTCGGTGGAGGCAGCTTCCCTTCCCGTATCAAAGAAGAGAACTTGGAAAAGCTTTTCCAAAAAGCGGGCCAGGAATTCGGCGCGACGACCGGCAGGCCAAGAATGTGCGGATGGCTAGATTTATTTGCTTTACGTTACGCGATTACTTTATCTGGCGCGAATAGAATTTTCATAAATAAAGCTGATATTTGCATTTCTGAGAAAATAAAAGTTGTGACCGGTTACAAAAAAGGTAAAAAGATTTTAAAAGAGTTTCCACTTTACTTGAGCGAGGTGACAGATGTAGTAACTGAAGATCTGCCCGGCTGGGGCAGTTCTAATTATGGCGTAAACGATAAAAAGAAAGTTTCTAAAGAGCTCGTTTCCTATCTCAAATATATAAAAAGCAAACTCGCCGACCTAAACGTCAAAATTATCTCTGTCGGCACCGGCCCCGACCGTAAGCATTCCTTCAACTGGGATAAATAGATAAATTCCTTAACCTATCATATATGATATATTAAGGAATTTTATTTTAAGGCGCT
>Ga0066639_10000976_pt1 | contig 25623 bp, 27 predicted proteins | sample CryGeyCG2114_010_2_FD_59504 | JGI IMG/M metagenome (GOLD analysis project Ga0066639, IMG submission 59504) | Groundwater microbial communities from aquifer - Crystal Geyser CG10_big_fil_rev_8/21/14_0.10 | ecosystem: Environmental > Aquatic > Deep subsurface > Groundwater | place: USA: Utah...
ATTATTTTGCCACATTATAAATCAGGTCATCCTGAATCTGCTGATATTGATAAAGGGGTTGAATTTTGTAAAAAAAATAATATTCCTTTCAAAACTTTGCAAGATGGCGAAGTGATAATTATTGAACCTAAATTGTAAAAATAACTTACTCAAAAAATATATTAAGTGAATGAAAATTAAACCAATAATCAACAAGTTTAACATAAATTTATACAAACATTGTTATACAAAAAATTGCTTAAAACATTTTCTATGAAAAAACCTTTTTTAATCATTATTAGTATTATATTTATACTTTTTATATTAATATCTGTATTTATAGCGAAGTATCAAGATGAAAGCGGTTCATTTCAAGATTATTGCACACAAAACAAAGATTGCATTAATAATTTAAAACAGCTTTGCGTAGATACTAATGGTGATAAGAAAAGTTTTTGTGGTTCATATTGCAAACAAAATGGTTATTGTACTGATGTTTGTAGTCCTTATTATGATTATTGTAAATGCACACAAGGAAGATGGAATTATAAAAAAGGCTGCCAGCGATTCCTGTTGTTTTAAACAATTAATCATATAACAGCACAATATCTGGTTACAACTTTTTATAAAAGCCTTCACCCAAATTACTTTATATTATTTCATACTATATGAAAAAATTAAAAATTCATCCATCTTTTTTAAAAATATTATATCTATCAATCTTCTTAATATTACTACTTATTATAATTTTTACTCCATTTTTGGTTAAAAATTCTATAAGCTTAACAGAAACTTTTATTGTTGAAGAAGAAATTGTCGAGGGATTTTTAGTTATGATTTTATTATCCTTAAGTTTTTTAATATTAAATTTCTATAACAATGAAGTCGCTAAACACAAAGAACAACTTAAAAAAATTAATAATGATAAAAAAATAATTGAAGAAAGACTCAACGATGCTTTTAGTTATATTGGCAAAACGAATGTACAAATTCAAGAAATTAAATCAATCTTTAATAAAACCAACAAGTACCCTGAAACCAAAAATGATTTTAAAAAAATATTACATTTTCTTAGCGAACGCACTTTGGGAATTATAAATGTAGATTGGGTCTTATTTAGAATAATCAATCAAAATAATCAGAAAACCATTAATGAACATCTTGAAATAAGAACAAATTGTTCTTTAAAAAATTATCCTCATATTAGTAATAAGACTATTATCAGTAAACAATCCTCCCCACTTTTCACTTCAATAATTTCAAATCCACAAAATTTAAATATTACAGTTTGTTGTGTATTACCTAATACTAAAATTAGCGAGGAACAACAAATTTTAATTCAAGCTATTATTAATCAAGTTACAATGCTTTTTATTATTTTTAAATCTAGTTTTTATAAATATGAAATATAAAAAACTTTAAAAATATCATTCCACTCCATTTTAAAAACCTCATACCAACACAATAAAAAAACCCGTGCAGCGTGCTGTACGAGTTTTGTTTTTTTACTTTGTTTATTTTTTTACTTTTTAAGTACCCACTTATTATCAATTAATGTAAAATCATCAATTTTATAACACGGCAACTCGGTTACAATTTTCTCTAAAGAATTGTAAGGAAGATTATAAGTACCATGTAATCCATAATCACTTACATTCCCGACAGCCATATGCCTACCAACTTGATAAGCCCGAGAAAAACAAAACTGTATTTTAACAGTATCAACCTCTGGATAAATAAATTCAACCTTAGGTAAATCTTGTTTCTCATAGTCTTTAATCAAATCCCAAACATTTCCCGAGGTCCATTCATTAACCGCTACAAGTCGCGGTTCGACAGAAGATGTATCATAAGATAAAATATATAACTTACGATAATTATCAAGTGGATAATTAAATATTTCCGTTCTAACCTTTACATCTCGCTCTTCTGAAGCATTATAATCTACCCACATTAGATAATTTTTACAAACGCCTACTAATTTTTCAGCACTGGGAAATGTTACCTCAAAATTATCAAAATAACGTTTTTCATATGAATATAAAAAATCTACTTTAATGTAGCAACTATAATCCTGCAGTTGGATTTTATTTGGCGACGTCAACGTGGGCCAATCAAAGATAAAACCAATTTGCGGTTCCTCAGCATATGGACCTGTCATCTCAGTCTTACAACTCCAAACTAATAAGATTAGCAACAAACTACCAACAATAGTTCTAAATAACATTTCAAACCCTCCTTTTATTTTTAAATGAATGAGCGAAATATAAACTCTAATGAATTTATATTTCCGAATGAATGTAGAAAATATAGTACTCTATATATTCTCATTTAAATTAAACAACTAATTAATATAGTATATATGAAGAATTAGAAATTGTCAACCCTTCACATAATTTTGTTAATTCAAAACTATGTGAAGGGTTGACAAAAACATAAATACCTGCTATACTTAATACATACATTTATTATCAATTAAATATATAATATATGTTTAGAAACAAAGAAGGCGTTGTCGGCCCAGGCCCAGCCGAACAAGATTTACAATACAAAGAAGAACAAGAATTAATAGACAAAAAGAAAAGAACAGCCGAAGAAACAGATTTTAATGCAATGGTAGATAAAGAATTAACCGATGTTCCAACAGAAAAAACTGAATAATTTACTTAACACAAAAACAGTTCCGCCAAGCGGAACTGTTTTTTATTGCTTATAAAATTTGATATACTATATTTAGAAGTTAGAAATTAGAATATTATATTTTATATTAATAACTAAAAACTCTCAACTATAATCACAAGATTGCGGCATTGCGCTCCACTGCGCCTGCCTGCCGGCAGGCAGGTTCCGCTTCACTCGCAATGACAGGGATTTCTATTTTCTTAATTCATGATTCATTATTCATAATTCGTCCTTATGTTAAATCAACTCATCAAAGATATTAAAAAACTAACTAATCCGTCTAAAGCTAAAATCCTCCAAGGATTTTTTAAAACTGCCCCAGGTCAATATGGAACTGATGATATTTTTTTAGGCTTAACTGTTCCTCAACAAAGATCTATTGCTAAAAATTATACTACTCTAAAGTTAACTGCTTTGCAAAAATTATTAAATAATAAAATCCATGAATACAGATTAATCTCATTATTAATTTTAGTTGAACAATATCAACGAGCTAATCTGGCTACCAGAAAAAAAATATATAACTTCTACCTTAAAAACGCCAGACAAGTTAACAATTGGGATCTAGTTGATTTAACCGCTCCTAAAATTGTTGGTAACTATTTATTAAATAAAAATAAAGCCATCTTATATAAATTAGCTAAATCTAAAAATCTTTGGGAAAAACGTATTGCCATAATCGCTACTTTTGAATTTATTAGAAACAATCAATTCATCCCCACTTTAAAAATTTCTAAAATGTTACTTTCAGACCAACATGACTTAATTCATAAAGCAGTGGGTTGGATGTTAAGAGAATTAGGTAAACGCGATCAAAAACTTTTAGAAAAATTTTTAACTCAACATCTCCGTCAACTCCCCCGCACCACCCTCCGCTATGCCATTGAAAAATTCCCTGAGAAACAAAGATTGGCTTATCTAAAAAAATAGTTCGAGTCGCGTCCCAGCGACTTGAACGGGCGTTGTTATACAACGCCCCATACTTTATTAAAAACCAAAAAGACGCCTTCGAAGGCGTCTTTTATAATTATAAATAATGAATACTATTTATCTTGTTTCTCAGCTTTAATCTTGTCTTCAGCTCTTCTCTTATTTTCTTTAATTTCTTCTGCTTCTTTATTAAAACCAGTCCCACTCGGAATTAATTTACCAATAATTACATTTTCTTTAAGACCTCTAAGTCTATCAATTTTACCAGTTACCGCCGCATCAATTAAAACTCTAGTTGTTTCTTGGAATGAAGCTGCTGATAAAAATGACTGAGTTGCCAAAGAAGATTTAGTAATCCCTAATAAAACTGCTTTGTAAATTGCGGTTTGTTTTTTGGCTGTTTTAACTCTTCGGTTTTCTTCTTCTACTTCAGTCTTTTCTACTGTTTCACCTGGTGAAAATAAAGTATCACCAGCATCTTCAATTAATACTTTGGAAAACATCTGACGTACAATCACTTCCACATGTTTATCATTTAACGGTTGACCTTGGGAAGAATAAACATATTGAATTTCCTTAGCAATATATCTTTCCACGGCATTCTGTCCTTTCAATTTATACAATTCAAATAGATCCAACGGACCAGTCGTTAGTTGATCACCTTTATTCACTAAATCGCCATTAGAAACCAACACCGTCACCCCTCGTGAAATTGTCATTTCTTTTTCTGCATCTTTTTCCTGAATTACCCTAAGAATATGACGCTCATCATTTTCTTTTTCAATTATAATTTTACCATCAAAAGGTGCTTTAACTTTTTTAATTGCATCTATTAATAAATCACCTTTTTTAACTTTAGCTCCATCTTTAGTTTTAATTTTAGCTATATTCTTACCATTAATAATAAAGAATTCTTCTTTAATTTCAGTCCCGATAATTTTTAATTCTTTTTCACGAGTTATTTCATTTTCAGACAAACTTACTTGACCTGAAATTGATGAAAGTATTGCTGGATTTTTAATTGGTCGCGCTTCGAAAATTTCTTCAACTCTTGGTAAACCTTGAGTAATATCACCACCACCAGCTACTCCACCTGTATGGAAAGTTCTCATGGTTAACTGGGTTCCTGGCTCACCAATACTTTGTGCAGCAATAATACCTACAGCCACTCCATCTTCAACTAGTTTATTATAACCTAAATCCCAACCATAACATTTCTTACAAACACCTCGTTTAGATTTACAAGTTAACACGGATCTAATTTTAATTTCATCCGGATCAAGTGACACAATTTGCTTAATTAATTTTTCATCAATAACTTCACCTGCTTTAGCAATAACTTTACCTTTTTTGTCTTTAAGGTCTTCTAATAAAAATCTACCTAAAACTCTCTTACTAATAGTTTCATTCATTGCCAAAGATTCTTCCCTGGTAATTGTAACACCCGTAGTATCACCACAATCATCTTCTCTAATAATCACATCCTGAGCTACATCAATCAATCTTCTGGTTAAATAACCTGCATTAGCTGTTCTTAGAGCCGTATCAGATAAACCTTTTCTGGCACCATGAGTAGTAATAAAGTATTCCAATACATGCATCCCTTCTTTAAGTGATGCCTTGGCTGGCAACTCAATGGTCTCACCACTCGGTGAAGCCATTAAGCCTCTCATACCCATCATTTGAGTCGTTTGACCCCATGAACCACGAGCGCCTGAATTCATCATGGCAAAAACAGGTCCATTCTTATCTAGTTTCTTTTTACTCATTTCAACAATTTTGTCTTTAACTCCAACCCAAATCTCAATAATTTTAACATGTCGTTCTTCATTAGTTAAAAATCCTTGTTCATATTGACCTTCAACTTCTTCAACTTCACCTTCTGCCACTTTAAAAATTTCATATTTTTCTGGCATCTCTGGTAAATCACCCATTCCCCAAGAGATACCCGTCATCGTTATTTGTTTTAAAGCTAAATCTTTAACATCATCTAAAAATTGGACCGTTCTTTCACAACCTTCAACCTCCATAACCTCTTTAACTAAATTTTTTAAAATAGTTTTATCAATTTGTTTATTCACAAAACCCAAAGTATCCGGAACTATTTCATTAAAAATAATTCTACCAATTGTTGTTTCAATAATTTCTTTATTTATTCTAACTTTAATTCTTTGCTGTAAATCAATTACCTTGGCATCATAAGCCTGTTCTGCTTCAATTTCTGATGAAAATATTTTCAATCTAGTGCTATCACTAGTTTCAACATCTTCTGCTCTAAAACCTGTTAAAATATAACAACCCAATACAAAATCCTGAGATGGTGTAATTGATGGATCACCCGTAGCTGGTTTTAAAATATTTTTAGAAGATAAAATTAAATTAGCCGCTTCACTTTTAGCATTCTCCGTTAACGGCACATGCACTGCCATTTGGTCACCATCAAAATCGGCATTAAATGGTGGACATACCAACGGATGTAATTGAATAGCTTTACCTTCAATTAAGATTGGTTTAAAAGCTTGAATACCCAATTTATGTAAAGTTGGTGCACGATTTAAAAGGACATGCGATCCTTTGACAATCTCTTCTAAAATATCCCAAATTTCATCACGATCTGATTCAATAAAACGGTTGGCACTTCTTACATTATGAACCAACTCCCCTTTAATTAATTGAGCAATTACAAAAGGTTTAAATAATTCCAAAGCCATTCTTTTGGGTAAACCACATTCATGAATTTTTAGATGTGGACCAACCACAATCACGCTTCGACCAGAATAATCAACTCGTTTACCAAGTAAATTTTGTCTAAATCTACCTTGCTTACCTTTTAAAATATCAGCTAAAGATTTTAAAACTCTTTTCTGACCAGTTGAAGCTGTAACTGTTTTACCATGTCTAGCTGAATTATCAATTAATGAATCCACTGCTTCCTGTAACATTCTTTTTTCATTACGACAAATAACTTCCGGAGCATTTAACTCAATTAATTTTTTCAAACGATTATTTCTGTTAATTACTCGACGATACAAATCATTTAAATCACTGGCTGCAAAACGTCCGCCATCTAATTGCACCATTGGTCTTAAATCTGGTGGGATTACTGGAATAGTCGTAATAATCATCCATTCTGGTTTAATATTATTAGTTATCAAAGCATTTAATAATTTCAAACGTTTAGCTAATTTTTTACGACTACCACCAACGGTCTTTTTCATAACTTCTTTAAGTTGAGCCATTGTGGCCTCCATATCCATCTCCTTCAAAATATTAAAAACGGCCTCAGCACCAATGCCAGCTTCAAAAACATGTCCATATTTCAAAGACAAATCTTGATATTGACTTTCAGAAATAATTTTATATGGTTTTAAATCAATTAATTCTTTTCTAGCTCTTTCAACTGCTTCTGATAATTCAGCTAAAGTTTCTTTCTTATTTTCGTCTAACTCTTTAATTTTATCTTCTACCTTTTCGCCACCAACACTTTTAATTTGTTTAATTCTGTTATTAAATTCACCTTCAATTTGTTTTCGCTTGGTTTTATATTCATCCTGAACCTGTTCAACAGTTTGTAATCTTAATTCTTCATTAACTCTTAATACAATATAATTAGCAAAATAGATAACCTTCTCCAAAGACTGTGGTGGTATATCAAGCACTAAACCTAATTTAGAAGGTACTCCTCTTAAAAACCAAATATGAGAAACTGGCACCACTAAATCAATATGGCCCATGCGTTCACGTCTAACAATACTCCGCGTAACTTCAACTCCACACTTATCACAAATAATCCCTTTATATCTAATTCTTTTATATTTACCACAATAACACTCCCAATCTTTAGTTGGACCAAAAATTTTCTCACAAAAAAGACCATCCTTCTCAGGTTTTTGTGTTCTATAATTAATAGTCTCTGGTTTTAAAACTTCTCCATAAGACCAATTATGAATAACTTCCGGCGAAGCTACCTTCAAGCGGATGCTATCAAAATTTAATATTTTTTGTTGGGGTTCATTAAACATAAATTAAACATACACTTTATCCTGAGTTCGCCCGAGCGAACGAAGGATCCCGTGTTTTATATTATTTACATTAAAAATACTTATAATCTATTGACTTATTTTTTCTCTTCTTTTTCCTTGTCAGCTACTAATTGTTTTTTATTTTCTGATTCTTCACCACCTTCACCAGTTTCATCATCCTTGTTGGCTTTACTAGTGACACTGATTTCACCTTCTTTAATTTCTAAATTATCTGCTTTAACTTCATTTCCTTTATCTTTATAATCTTCTCTATTATCCCTATCTTCTAAAACAGACTCTTCAACTTCATTTTCATCTATAACATTACCATCTCTCAATAACTCCACATCTAAACACAGGCCCTTCAATTCTCGCATTAATACATTAAAAGATTCTGGAATGTTCAATCTTTGAATTGGCTCACCTTTAATAATTGATTCATAAGCTTTAGATCTACCAGGCACATCATCAGATTTAATAGTTAAAATTTCCTGCAAAGTATAAGCAGCGCCATAGGCTTCTAAAGCCCAGACTTCCATCTCTCCAAATCTCTGACCACCAAATTGAGCTTTACCACCTAATGGTTGTTGCGTTACCAATGAATAAGGACCAATTGAACGTTGGTGAATTTTATCTTCTACCATATGCACCAATTTCAACATATAAATATAACCCACCGTAGTTTCATATCTAAACAACTCACCAGTTCTACCATCTGTCAATTGTAATTTACCCGTATCATTATAACCTAAATCTCTTAACTCTTTTTTAATTGTTTCTTCGGGCACACCATTTAATGGTGGTGTGGCTATTTTTAATCCTCTGTCATGGGCCACTAAACCTAAATGAGTTTCTAAAATTTGACCTAAATTCATACGAGAAGCTACACCCAATGGATTCAAAATAATATCTACTGGAGTTCCATCTGGTAAATAAGGCATATCTTCAACTGCTACAATTCTAGAAATAACACCTTTATTACCATGACGACCAGCCATCTTATCACCCACTTGGATTTTTCTCATATGAGCAATTGAAATTTGAATTTGTTTAGTTACACCAGCAGCCAACTTATCTCCTTGGACTCGAGTAAATATTTTAATATCCACCACCTTACCATGTTCACCATGTTCTAAATATAAAGAGGTGTCTCTAACTTCTTTAGCCTTCTCACCAAAAATAGCTCTGAGTAATCTTTCTTCAGCCGTCAATTCAGTCTCACCTTTTGGCGTAATTTTACCTACCAAAATATCACCTGAGGCCACTTCAGCTCCAATTCTAATCACCCCTTCTTCATCTAAATTTTTTAATTTCTCTTCACCAATATTTGGAATATCGCGAGTAATTATTTCTGGACCAAGTTTAGTTTCTCTCACATCTATAGTATATTCTTCAATATGGATTGAGCTATATTTATCTTTTCTAACTAATCTTTCAGAAAGCAAAATAGCATCTTCATAATTACCACCCTCCCATGGCATAAAAGCCACTAATAAATTTTGACCCAAAGCCAACTCACCATGATCGCAGGCTGCTGCATCTGCCAACACAAATCCTTTCTTTACCTTTTCTCCAGTTTCTACCAATACCCGATGATTTAAACAAGTTGAAGCATTTGATCTAACAAATTTAACTAAATTATAAGTTCTAACATTGCCATCTTTTTCTAAAATTTCTATTTTATTAGCTTGAGCTGTAATAACATCACCCGCCTCTTGGGCTACCAATACTTGACCTGAATCACTTGCGGCTCGTCTTTCCATACCAGTTGCCACCAATGGAGCCGTGGCCTTAACTACCGGCACAGCTTGTCTCTGCATATTAGTTCCCATTAAAGCTCTCACTGCATCATTATGTTCTACAAAAGGAATTAAAGATGTTCCCACTGAAATAATCTGATTAGGTGACACATCCATATAATCAATTTCATCTACATGTCCTAAAATTGGTTCACCTTTTTTCCTAATACCTGCTTTTTCATTAAGAAAATAACCTTTTTCATCAACTGGTTCATTAGCTGCTGTAGTTACCATTTTTTCTTCACTAAAAGCATCTAAATAAACAATTTCATCAGTTGCTTTAACTTTTCCTTTTTCATCTTTAATAACCTTTCTATAAGGCGTTTCTAAAAAACCATAAGTATTAATTCTGGCATAAGTTGCCAAATGGCCCACTAAACCAATATTTGGCCCTTCTGGTGTTGCAATCGGACAAATTCTACCATAGTGAGTTCGGTGAACATCACGTACCTCAAACCCAGCTCTCTCTCTTGATAAACCCCCAGGACCCATCGCTGAAATTCTTCTCTTGTGTTCTAACTCTGCCAACAAATTAGTTTGATCCATAAATTGAGATAATTGTGAGGACATAAAAAATTCCTTCACCGCTCCCATCAATGGACGTGTATTAACTAACTGCGCTGGATTAATAGTATCAATATCAACCGTACTCATTTTATCAACAATTGCTCTTTCCATTCTAGCTAAACCTAACCTAAATCTATTTTGTACTAATTCACCCACCGCTCTAATTCTTCTATTACCCAAATGATCAATATCATCAGCTGCCTTTTGATTAATATTAAGTTTAATAATTTCACCTAAAATATTAACTAAATCTTGTTTCTTAAAAACTCTGTTCTCTTTGGTAATTTCATAAGTTTCTTCAAATCTCTGATTTAATTTATAACGCCCCACCTTACCAAAATCATATCTATCAAAATTAAAAAACATCGCATGAATTAACTGTCGAGCATTCTCCGTTGTTGCCAAGTCACCTGGCCTAATTCTTTTATAAACCTCCTTCAAAGCATCTGCTTCTGATTTAGCCACATCTTTCTCTAAAGTGATATCAATATATTTAAAATCAGCTAGGGTATCTACATTTTTAAATAAACTTCTAATCTCATCGTCAGTAATATAACCCAAGGCTCTAAGCAACGCCGTTACCGGAACTTTTCTTTTTCTATCAATCTTAACTGTAATAATACCGTTAGGGGCTGTTTCAATTTCCAACCAAGCTCCTCTGTTAGGAATAATTTTTGCTCCATAATATTTTTTACCTTGATAATATTCTGAAGTAAAAAATGCTCCCGGAGAACGAATTAATTGTGAAACAATTACTCGTTCAATTCCATTCACAATAAAAGTTCCTCGATCTGTCATCAATGGAAAATCAGCCAAATAAACTTCTTGCTCTTTTATTTCGCCGGTTCTCTTATTAACTAATTTAGTTCTAACTCTGAGTGATGATTCATAACTTGAATTTCTCTCTCTGGCTGTAACTTCATCAAATTTTGAATCATCTAAATAATAATCTTCAAAATACAATTCCAAATCACGTCCAATATAATCTCTAATAGGATTAATCTCATCAAACAGTTCCTTTAAACCTTCTTCCAAAAACCAATTATAAGAATTCTTCTGCACCTCAATTAAATTTGGTGGTTCTAACATTCTATCTCTTTTACTTTCATCAAAATAGAATCTTGTATTTAAATTTTTATCTTTATTGGTCATGCAAAATTTAGAGATAATAAATTAGAGATAATAAAAAAGATACACAAAAAATTTCTCGGCGCCTATAATTCTAGAAACCGAGTTGTTGTGCACTACCTTATTAGTGTATTTGTTATTATTAACTGCCTCAAATTAGTCATTATTTTGGGTAAGCCCACGCCTAAGGCAGATGTGGATAAATGTTATTTAATTAATGTAAAAATAGCATTAAATAAAAACTTTGTCAAATTTTTTATTTAAATTGTCTTATTTAAATAATTATGTTATAGTTTATATAGCTATAAATAGTTATTCGACAATTATGTTACATAATATAGAAAATAAAGTTTTAGCCAGAAAACTAAGAGAAAAAGGCTATAGTTATTCCGAAATTAAAGAAAAAATCAATGTTTCCAAATCAACTCTTAGCCTATGGCTAAGAGATATTCACTTATCCCAAGAAAATATTGCCAGATTAACTGGACTACAAAAATCTAGGCTTACCGCCGCCGAAAGTAAAAAAAAACGAAGAATAGCTCAAACAAAAAAAATCTTATCAACAAGTATAAGAGAAACTGATGAATTAATTGATAATCCCCTATTTATCTCTGGATTAATGCTTTATTGGGCTGAAGGAGCTAAATATAGTGAAAATATTGCCTTTAGTAATTCTGACCCTTTAATGATAAGATTAATAATGAACTGGTTTAGACAGATATGCAAAGTACCTGAGGATAAATTTCGTGCTGAAATTCATATACATGAACTACATGTACGAAAAAATTGTGAACAATACTGGTCAAAAATAACTAATATACCAATAAACCAATTTTATAAAACTCAAATAAAACCCACTTCATTGAGATTTAGAAAAAATAGATTGTATGATGGGACTTGCTCCATTAGAATAAATGATGTAAACTTATTTAGAAGAATTATGGGTTGGAGAATGGGAGTTTTAAATAAACTTAAATTAGAATATAAATATCAAATTCCTGCAATTACATACTTTAAAATAAAATAATCAATTTTACCTGCCCCTGTAGTTCAATGGATAGAACGAGAGTCTTCTAAACTCTAGATCTAGGTTCGATCCCTAGCGGGGGTACCAAAATAATTTTTAATTTTATAATTTTTGAATTTTTAAACAATTTCTAAATGATAAAATTAAGAATTAGTCTTAATTTTAAATAATTTTTAAAAATTTAAATTTATTTAAAAATTAAAAATTATAAAATTTTCTTCATGGTGACTATGGTGTAATGGTAGCACAAGGGCTTGTGGTGCCCTTAGCGAGGGTTCAATTCCCTCTAGTCACCCCACGAAGACATCTCTTAAAAATAGGAGGTGTTTTTGTTTCTTGTTATATAAAAAATTGAGCAAAAATGATATGATAATAACATGGAAATCAAAAATACACTTTATATAACCAATAGAAGAAGTTGGCGAAAATGGTTAGCAAAAAATCATAAAACAGAGTCTGAAATTTGGCTTATTTATTATCGTAAAGAAAGTGGTAAACCACGGATTTCTTATGATGATGCGGTCTTAGAAGCACTTTGTTATGGGTGGATTGATGGTATTATAAAAAAAATTGATAAAGATAGTTTTGCACAACGTTTTTCACCTCGCAGACCAAAGAGCACGCTTTCACAAATGAACAAAGAACGGCTATATGAACTTATAAAAGAAAATAAAATAACAAAGTATGGACTTGAGGCTGTTGCGCATGTATTTAATCCAAAAACAGAAGATGCTAATAATCTTATAATTCCTCCAAATATTTATAAGGCATTAAAAACAAACAAAGATGCTTGGAGATATTTTCAAAAAATGCCACTTTCATATAGGCGTATTAGAATTGCACACATTGAGAATCGTAAAAGACACGACATTGATATGTATAAAAAATCTTTAAACCACTTTATAAAAATGACAGCACAAAATAAACGAATAGGGTTTGTCAAAGAAAGGAGAGATGTTACTATATAAAATTTAATACTTCCTCTTTTGTATTTTTTATAAAATAAGTTCTAACTTCTTTCACGGTGCCGTTCCATAAAAAATATCCCTAAAATTAGGGGTATTTTTTTGTTTACCCCTAATGAGAGTTGAACTTAAACAAAAAAAGACCGTCATAGAGAAGTGTTACAACGATCTTTGACCTAGTCTACAGCTTTGCTGCCCTTGGTCGGACTTTTAACGAGTAACTTGGGATTTACTGAACATGGTTTTATTGTTTATATGCAATAAAGAGCCCGTCTCGACCCCCAATACAACTCGCCAACTCTCTACATGACTTCTCTAGAGTTGGATGATACAAATATAGTATATAATATATGTAAAGATTCTGTCAAAAACTCAATGGATGCCTCTAATTTTATTAAAAAATATCGTAACCTCTTCTTTGTCTAATAAAATACCCATAATTATATCCAGATGTCGGTTACGACCCCATCAAAGAATAAGCTAATATTAGCTCATTCTTTATTTTCGTGGTATAATTAGATTGTTATTAAAATAAAATTATGAAACTATTTAAAAAATGGTGGTTGTGGTTAATAATTATTTTGATTGTAATATTCTTATTATTGCTATCAATGGGTTTACTTTCTGGATATGACCTTGGTCCAGAAGAAATACTTCTAAAATTATTTGACAATTAAATTAATTTATAAGCAAGATCCGAATGGAACCCCATCAAAACACCTCCTCTATTATAAGGAAGTGTTTTTTGATATAATAAAACATATGGACACATACAATTGGTATTCACAACTAACAAAACCTTCTTGGTCACCACCTTCTTGGTTGTTCGGACCAGTTTGGACATTTCTATATATTCTAATCGCTATATCTTTTGGCAAGGTATTTATAATGTTATTCCAGAAAAGAATTCCCTTCATTATTGCTTTACCATTTATTCTTAATCTTATTTTTAATTTTTTGTTTACTCCCCTGCAATTTGGATTAAAAAACAATCTTCTTGCATCAATTGATATCCTATTAGTTCTTGCTACTCTTATTTGGGCTATGTTTGCTATCTACCCACACCTACGCTGGGTAGCTTATATTCAGATCCCTTATTTACTTTGGGTTACTTTTGCTACTATCCTTCAATTAACTATTACTTATTTAAATAAATAATATGACTACAAAAAATAATTTTGAACTAGAGGAAGCTAAAAAAATCGGGGAAAAATTAGGCATTACTTGGGATAAATTTGATGTTGAACAATTTAAAATGGGTTTAAACATAGAATTAGAACACGGAACAATAGACCCTAATACGAATGTCACAAATGATGATGCCTTAATGACTGGGAAAATTGCCTTGGCTCACCTTAATGAATTTTCTGATTACTACACTCGACTTGATAAAATGGAAAAAGAAGCAGAAGCTGCCTAAAAAAATTAAATGGTATACTAAAACTATTGCTTTATCTGCTCAATCTTAAATATTAAATTATCCTTCTATGTTTAATTTAATAAAATATTTATAATAAAATTAGAATAATCACAAACTAAATAAAAAACTATTATGAAATACAAAGTCCACAAATTAACTATCAATTTAACCAAAGAACCAGAAGCCTTAGAAAATTTTCTCAACAATCTAAACGGCGAGGTTATCTCAATAGTTCCAAATGTTAAGCCAACCTTCCAACTTATGGGAGCAACAGCAAAAGTAGACTTCTTATTGATTGTAGAAAAAATTAAGTAAAATACTCTGCTTACTAATATAATCTTTAATTCCTTTTACAACCTCATCAAAAATCTCTCATTTCTGAGAGATTTTTTATTTGTGGATAAATATAAACTTGACAACTATGTTAGAATAATATAACATTAGAAATATATAACCTTTATATTTTTTAAAAAATTATTAATTAACCAAAATCTATGTCTAAAAACAATTTTATCTTGTGTAGAATTTTTATAATGGTAGTTGTGACTATCGTCACTATTATTTCTATTCAAAACAATCAATGGATTTTGCCAGTAATTACTATTTTGATTGCAATGATTTTAATGTTTTTGTATAAAAAAAGAGTTAAAACTATTTTGGCAGATGAAAGGGATTATAAATTAGCAGAAAAATCTTCCAGGTGGGCTATTTCTCTTTATTCTGTTATTGGAACAATATCTGGCATTATTTTAATAACCCAAGGAATAGAAAATTATAGTCTCTATCTAATTGGTAATACTATTTTATATTCAATTTGTTTTTTAATATTATTAGGCACAATATTCGCTTGGATATTTCATAAAAAAGGAGAATAATATGAAAAACAAAATTAAAGAATTTAGACAAAAAAATAATCTCACCCAAGAAGAACTAGCTAATAAAGTTGGCGTCAGACGTGAAACAATTTTATTTTTGGAAAAAAATAAATACAATCCCTCTCTTGGCCTAGCTCACAATATAGCCAAAATATTAAATACATCAATTGAAAAATTATTTATTTTTGATTAATCATTTATCAATTACATTAATCACTTTATTAAAAAATCGGCATTTAATTATATTTAATGCCGATTATATTCTAAAAGGAAATTTTTCCATCACTCCATTGACAATTTTATAAACTGCTATACAATATTTTTGTTTAGTATATAAAACCGCCATGTCTTCATTAATTATTTGCAATAAATTCCTTTTATATTTTTTATTTAATACCTTCTTAATCTGTTCAAATTTCCTTTCATATTTATTGCAAAATATAAAAAAATCTTTTTGAATCTGACAAAAATTCTTATCATCCCTTGTTACATCCAATATACAATAAATAATTTTCAAATCTCCTCCTTTTTTAATATAAAAAATAACCTTATTTTCTTTTATTTTATTTAATCATATTATCTAAAATATTACAATATTTTTGGTGAAAATCTTCTAACCTGCCTAATTAATCAAAAAACATCCCCCTTTATCAGGAAGATGTTTTTTTATTATCATTCATACTATTTAATCAAATCACTCACATAATCTATATCTTTATCTCCCCTACCCGATAAATTTACAACTACAATTTTATCTTTTCCAAGTTTTGGTGCTCTTTTAATAACTTCTGCTATAGCATGGGCACTTTCTAAAGCTGGTATAATCCCTTCTACTTTTGACAACTTCTGAAAAGCATCTAACGCTTCTTTATCATTAATGGTCACATATTTCACCCTACCCTTATCTTTTAAATTAGCATGAATTGGACCAATACCAGGATAATCAAGTCCGGAAGCAATAGAATGAACTGCCAATGGTTCTCCCGCCTTATCCTGCAACAAATAAGTAAACATTCCATGAATATTACCTGGTTTACCAAAAGTTAATGTGGCGGCATGTTCTCCTGGTTTAAAACTTTTGCCACTTGGCTCAACCCCTATCATTACCAATTTATCATCTAAAAATTCATTGAATAAACCAATAGCATTTGAGCCACCACCAACACAAGCTACTAAATAATCCGGCAACTTATGTTCCTGCTCCATAATCTGTTGCTTAACCTCTCTACCGACAACTGATTGAAAATCACGCACTATCATCGGATAAGGATGAGGCCCAACCACTGAACCAATACCAAAAAATATGTTTTCAGGGTCTTTTAAAAAAGCATTAAAAGCACTATCAACAGCATCTTTTAAACATCTACCGCCAGTCTTAACAGTCACTACTTTGGCGCCCAATAATTGCATTCTAATAACATTGGGTTGTTGTTTTTTAATATCAATCTCTCCCATATATATTTCACATTCCAAACCAACTAGTGCCGCGGCCGTAGCCAAAGCGACTCCGTGTTGACCAGCACCCGTCTCAGCTAATAACTTTTTTTTGCCCATCCTTTTAGCTAACATTGCCTCTCCTAAACAATGATTAATTTTATGAGCACCCGTATGATTTAAATCCTCTCTTTTAAAATATATTTTGGCACCTCCTAATTTTTTAGTTAAATTTTTTGCAAAATATAATGGTGATGGTCTTCCAACATAATCTCTTAATAATTGATTATATTCATCCATAAATTTTTCATCTTTAATCGCCGCTGAATATGCCTTATCAATATCATCAAAAATAGGTTTTAGTTCGGCTGGAATAATTTGCCCACCATAGTTACCGTAGTAACCATCATTAGTCGGCAAATTTTTTAAATCATCTTTATTTTTTTTCATATAATTTTAAATTAATTTTTAATCAAAAAACCTCAAAAAACAATCTGCTTTTCGCCAACAATAAGTACCTCTATTGTAGAAAAAATATTTAAACATAAATAAAAAACACCTTAGTAGGTCCCAAGGTGATCAAATAAATTAAATATATAAACACTAAAATAGGACCTACTGCTAATCAGTAGTCCACCATAAACTATTTAAAAATAATTTAATATTAATATTCATAAAACTATCATTAATATAACATCTAAATAAATAAAAGTCAAAAAAATAATTAAAATATAAATATCTATAACTTTAATTTTCTTCTTAATATTAGCCACCTGTCCCTTACCTAAAAAGATAATTATAATATTTTTATTATTTATCTTTTAAATTCGTTTCTTCTAATAAAATAAATTTAAACTAAAAATCTAAATCTTTATAACCACTTTCTCTTTCTAAAATACATCACCATCCCCAAAACTAATATAATTATTACTGCCCACCATACTGGATAAGCCCAATGCCATGTTAACTCTGGCATAAATTCAAAATTCATTCCATACACCCCAGCTACAAAAGTTAACAGAATAAAAATAGCCGCAAAAATCGTTAACACTTTCATAATTTCATTCATCTTGTTGCTAATTGTCGATAAATATAAATCCAACATACCAGCCACCATATCACGAAAAGTTTCCACCGTTTCCACCACCTGAATAGTATGATCATAAACATCTCGAAAATATATACTGACACCTTCATCTATTAATTTATGTTCTGCTTTCTGCCAAGCATTAACCACTTCTCGGGTTGGCCAAATTGATTTACGCAAAAAAACCAACTCTTGTTTCAATTTATATATTTCATTTAATATTTTTTGTTCTGGATTAAGAATTAATTTATCTTCAAATAATTCCATATGTTCACCAATATCTTCTAAAATTAAAAAATAATGATCAATGATTGTATCCATAATGCCATAAATTAAATAATCACTACCCAACCGCCTAATTTTACCCTTACTACTTCTAATTCTTTCCCTAAGCGGCTCCAAAACATCTTGTTTTTTCTCTTGAAATGAAATTACATAATCTCTACCAACTATTAAACTTACCTGTTCAATGACTATCTCTTTTTTCTCTTTATCAAAATACACCATCTTTAAAATAGTAAATAAATAATCATCATACTCCTCAAATTTTGGGCGTTGAGTGGTATTAGCAATATCCTCCAAAACTAATGGGTGAATATCAAAATATTTACCCACCTCTTCTATAATCTCAGTATTGTGTACTCCTGAAATATTAAGCCAAGTAACTGTTGGCTTTTTTTTAAATGGCAAAGACTCTTTAATATCCTTTACTTCTCTTTCCGTTAACTCTTCTTGATTATAATCTAATAAATGCATTTTAATTGACTCTGCCTTTTTTCTCTTACCAACATAACCAATCGTTCCCGGAGTTGTTGCTTTATGAGCTACTCTCGGCAAAATTCTTGATAAACGAGTTATCTTTTCAAATTCATCAATAGATTTTTGTAAAGTTTTTTTAAACATAATTAAATTTATTTATTTAATTTATAATCCTCATACTTTAATTTTACTCTTTCTTTTAAACTTTGTAAAAAATATTTTTGTTTTGCTGAAAAAACAAAAAGAGAGACCACTATTTAGGGTCTCTCACGGTTTTTTAAGCCAGTTTAAAATCAAACTCAGGATATTTTTTTTCTAAATCTTCTTTTAATCTACACTTCCATCTTCTACGTCCAAAACTATAAATAACTTTTTTACATACCGAGAAAGTACCTTCTCGTTTACCACCTGCATTGCATAAAATTTCTCCATTAACTTTGCGCGGTACCACACTTGCATAACCATCTTCCCCATCTTCAAAAGAAATAGTTACTACCTCTTTTTTAAACTCTGACATTTTATTTTTTCCTCCTAATTTTATTTTATCTAAATGAATATCTAACTACCAAGTTCTTTTAAAGCTTTGTCTAACGCCCATACAGTTGCTGCAGGAATTTTAAATAAATGTATTGTTGTTGAACCCCCACTTGCTGGAGTTTCTCTCGGCATATCTTTTGCCGCTTCAATAAGTTTCCGTATTTTATTAACGGGTAATTTAGTAATATTAATTGCTTTTGACATTTTCCCTCCATTTAATTATGTTAAATTTCATTTAGAACCATTGTTTTTAAATATTAATATAGTTTAATATATTTAATTATAAAAGTCAAGCTAATTAATTAAAACGCCTCAATGAGACGTCTCTACTTTCTTAATTCATTATTCCTGCTTGCCACCAACACCAAATACCTTTGGTGTGGTGATCTGCCGACAGGCATGGCTTAATTCTTACTTCGTTATTCATAATTCGTAATTCGTTATTAAAAAGGTAATTGATAATTGCCACCACCCAATTCCTGTTTCTCTCCCACCTCTTCCCAATCCTGTGTAACTATCGGAAATTTATATTCCTCATTTAATAATTTATATTTTAAAAATTCATTCTGTCTAGCAAAATCATAAATCTCTTTAGTTATTCTTACATCATCCTCACAATACTTTTTTATTTTAGCAATTTTGCCTTCTTGCCACCAACTCACCGCCTGTAAACCATGTCCTGATTTACCAACTCCTAAAGTTCCAGCAGCTACTAAATCTAAAGATAAACTTTTATCAACTGCTTGTTTAATTTTTTGATATAAATCCAAAGTCTTAATTTTAGTTAAATCATTGTGATAATATTTATTTAAAATTGGCATATCAAATCTGTCTAAATTAAAACCAATTATTAAATCAGCTTGTTCTAATTTTTGCCACAACTGTTCTAATTCATTTTCTAAATAACTATAATATTTATTATCTTCATAATCATAAATTGACACCACCGATAAATCTAACTTAGCCGGGTCTTTACTACCAACTTCCGCAAAAGTATTTTTAGTTTCTAAATCTAACACTATTTTTTTCATGTTATTAATTTAACTAATGCTAACTTATTATACTCTTTATTATAAAATTTATCAATTTAAAAAATACTACAAAAAACAGGGTATAGTATTACTACACCCTGTAAATATTTAGTTTTCCAACATAGCTGGCTGACCTTTATGATCAATCAGCATTGTAATTTTTGCTCCAGGCTTTTGCCTTTTAAAATAAACCTCTGCTCGAGCAATTTCTTGCGGACTAATTTTGCCGGCTACATAGATGAAAGGTTTTGTCATTAAAATTCCGCCATCTTCATCTATAATTTTATAGCCTTTAATATCAAGTCCAATAAAAGAACCTTTGCCATTACCGTTTATTCGTTCCAGCAAAACATAAACATCCTGTAACTTCCTCTTTCTCCTTTTTCTCGCCCCATACCATGGCAATAATACCCATAGTAATGAAGCCACCGCAGAAAATATTAAAAAACCAATCCAAAACTTAAACATCTTACCTCCAATAAAATTTATTTAAATACTTTTATGCCACCATTTTATTTAATTTTTTAAAATATGCCACCGGGTCAATATTGTTTTGTTTCAATTTACTGATATAATAAGAGCGATCACAAAAAGTTGGGAGTTTATTGCCGAACAAGCTGTCATCGGGACCATGATAAGAATAAACAACCATAATCTGATCTCCTGATATAAATTCCTCTTTTTTTTCAGTGAGTTTTATCGGATTGCTCTTGCCATCATCGATTAAATGATCTCCCGACCAAACTTCAATATAACCACTATCAAAAATTCTGATTCTTTTTTGTGTCTCAATCCTTTTATAACCCTCCAAAAAAATATTGACGAAACATCGACCATCAGTTGTTCTATACTGCAACTTCCTCAATTGTACCGCCTTTATTTTGGCCTGCCAAATTTCACCTTCATTAATTATTGGTAAATTAACGCCATGAGCCGGTAGCGGGATACGCATAGATCTCTCATTAAAAGGAATGTAGCCATCCTCCTTCTCATTCAAAAAAACCGGTTGGAATTTTACAACACCATTGAAACATACTACATTTAGTCTTACCAGATCACCTCGTGTAAAATAGTAATCTTTCAATGATTTTAATGCCTGAGATGTACTCATGATAAATCCTCCTAAAATAATTATAATTTTAATGAACTTTTTTATTTACTATCACACTAATTTAAACTAATTTTATTATTTTAAATCAGCCCAATAGTAAACTGTTAAACATCAAACGTCAATTGTCAAATGTCAATTGTCAAATGTTATTTATTAATATAACTCTGATATTGATTACTATTTCTCCATTGACTCCAACTAATAGTTGGATGAACTGTTTGTCCACCAAATCTAATAGCCTGCACAATTGCTTCAGCTGGATAACCACCATAAATATAGGCATCTGAAAGTGTTCGCCAATTTTGAGCACTTACCTGAACTGAGCCTAAACGTCTATTCACATAATTTCTTAATTCCCTATCTTGAGCAACTCGATAACTATATTCCCTTTTGGGCATATAATAATTACTAGCCTGCAATTTTGTATCCAAAGTTGAACCTGGTACATTCGGATCCCAACCATGACGCATCTCATTACCATCATCATAACCATCACCATCACTATCCCAGCTAAAAGGATTAGTCCCTATTCGATACTCATAAGCATCTGATAATTTGTCATTATCAGCATCTTCATATTCACTAGCTGTTTGTACTCCCAACACCTGAGGTGCTGGCTCACTATAAACACTCGTCATAAAAGTTAATTCCCGAGTCTCTATTCTTTTATTATACAAACTATCATAAGCTTCTATTTTATAATAATAAATAGTATTAGGTTCTAATCCATTTAAAGTCACCTGATGTTCTAAACAGCGTCTAGTCTGACAAGCTTCAATGTGTTTATCATATCTACCAGATTCTAAACCATAGTGCACTTTACTTTTGGCCACTAAATTAGTTTCCCATTTTAAAGTTACACTAGTTGGTTGAATTAAAGCTGTAGCAAAAGCCGTTGGCTGAATATTTTCAATTTTTAATTCTTCATTTTTAGCAACATAACCACGTGTTCTAAATCTTAAAAATTTATATTGTTTATTTCCACCTCTGTCCTCAGCTACAATTTTAATATAATATAATTGATCTACATCCAATTTATATAGAAAAGCTTCATGTTGTTTTTTAAAATTACCATCGCCGATTCTTTTATTTAAATCATAATCTCGCACACCATAAAAAATTTCCATTTTAGTTTCTTCATTTGTCTGCCAATATAAAGCGGCCGCATCATTTGTTATCTGCACAACAGAAGCTTCTGTAAAAACTGGTAAAATTGTATCCACCATATTTTTAGTAGAAAAAGTCTGTAGAAATGATTCTGTAACTCCACCATAAGAGTTCACTACAACTATCTTAAAATAATAAGTCAAATTTTTCTGTAATCCATAAATATTAATTGTGTGATTATAATCAAAATTTTGATAACTATAATAACCACTTAGATTATTTGGATCCTCACCCCAATATACTCTAGCTTGAGTAGCTTCTTGAGTGCGCCAACTTAGTTTAGCCCGTCCATCATACAAATCAAAAAGATTAACATCAGTAATATAATTTACTGTTGCCAATACATTAAAACTAAACACTAAATTGAATAAAATAGCCAAAATTAAGGCTCTTTTAAGACTTTTAAACATAAGTTAAAGTTAGTTATAGAATTAATTTACTATATCATATTTAATATATTTTGTCAAATCTAAGCTCAAAAGTTTATAAAAATTAATATTTTCATCTAACTATTGTTTAAATGTTTTTATGTTTAAATATTTTTATGCTATAATTAGATTATTAATAATAATCAAGTAATAAATATGACTATTGATAATATTTTTAAAGAAGCTGTGACTCGTGGCGCTTCTGATGTTCATCTGGTTGTCGACGAATCCCCTATTATTAGAGTTAATGGACAATTAGTGCGTCTAGAAAAATTTGGCATAATCGACAGAAAAAAAACTGAAGATTTAATCTTGTCATTACTTAACAGTCATCAAAAAGAGAGATACTTAACCCAAAAAGAACTTGACATTTCCCATCAGATTGAAACCAATGATCGCTTTAGGGTAAATTTACATTTTGAAAAAGGTAACCCTAGTTTAGTGGCCAGAGTTATTAATACTAAGATACCAACCCTAGAAGAAATTGGTATGCCCGATGTAGTTTATCAACTTATTAAACTTAAACAAGGATTAATTATTGCCACCGGACCAACTGGTTGTGGTAAATCTACTACACTAGCAGCGATGGTTGATACCATTAGCGCTGAAGAAACTTTTAATATTATTACTCTAGAAGATCCTATCGAATTTATTTTTCCCAATAAAAAAAGTATTGTTCGTCAACGAGAATATGGTTTTGATTTTCTTTCCTTTCCTGATGCTTTAAAACATGTTCTGCGCCAAGACCCTAATGTTATTATGGTTGGCGAAATGCGAGATTTAGAAACCATTGCTGCCACCATTACTCTCGCCGAAACTGGTCACTTGGTAATTGCCACACTTCATACACCCAATGCAGCTCAAACCATTGATAGAATTATTGATATTTTTCCACCCTATCAACAAGATCAAATTCGCACTCAACTTTCTATGACTTTAGTTGGTGTAATTGCCCAACAACTTTTACCAATTAAAACAGGTAAAGGCCGAGTAGCTGCCAGAGAAATTATGATTAACACTCCAGCTGTTGCTAATTTAATTCGTGAAAATAAAGTGGCTCAATTAAAAACTGTTATTCAAACCTCAGCTGACGATCAAATGGTAACTATGGATCAATCTATTGAGACTCTAGTTAAACAAGGCTTAGTTAGCAAAGAAGTTGCTGAAAGCTATATGGTCGATGGTGGTATTACTTTAGAATAATCTATTTTACTTCATCTAATAAAAAATCCGCCTCGTAATCACGGGACGGATTTTTAAATAAATAATTATATTTATTATAATACTGCATCTTTAGCTGCTTTTGCTAAACGGAATTTAACAACTGTTTTAGCAGGGATCTGAATAGTTTCACCAGTAGCAGGATTTCTACCTTCTCTAGCTTTTCTATTAACTTTTACTAACTTACCAAAACCAGGTAAAACGAATTCACCGTTTGATTTAACTTCACTATATGCCAATGCTGCTAAGTTATCCATGAAAGAAACAATGTCTTTCTTTGGCATATCATTTTTCTCAGCTAACACTTGCATTAACTGAGATTTTGTCATTTTAGCCATATTTTTGCTTATCTTAGTTGATAATTCTACTACCAGGGCCGTTAAAAACGACCCCAGTAGTTATAAATTCCCTGATAACTGTTCGAGCAACAGTTGGTTAAATTTGGGAAAATAAGAATTTATATAGTAATTATCGCACTTTCCTAGAAAATATGCAAATTTTTAAAAGACTAGCTATCCACAGGGGAAACAGATGTAAACATATAAGCATATAAACATTTAAACACTAAAACATTAAAATATTATATATTATCCTTCTATGAATGATCCCCATTCTACTAGCTAGAAAATTAATAATTATAACTTAAAAAAAATTGGAAATTGTCTTTATTTAATATATTTGTTTACATGTTTAAATGTTTAAATGAGTGTGGGTTGACAAACTTATATTTTCCTGCTAATCTTTATATAATATTTACAATCAATTTTAATAAAAATAAAATTTAAAATTAAAACTTAATATGAGGAGATATGAATGTTTAATTTACAACAAATTAAAGGTACCATCGAAAATGTTAATGGAGTAAATTTTGAACTTATTATTCCACGCCAAGAAATTGAAGCTAGATTCATAGAACTAGCTCAACAAATAAAAGATGATTATGTTTTTATTAAATCAGAAGAACCACCACTACTTTTAATAGAAAATTTAATGGGTGGGTCTTTTACTTCAAAAGATCTTGCTCGAGCTATGAATTTAGTTGGAGCACCATATAATATGGATGCTGTTGATTTTAAAAGATTTGAAGCTGATGAACACGGGTCTGAAGAATTACGGGTTTATAAAAATCCCAGTGCCTCACCATTAAAAGACCGCCACGCTTTAATTATAGAAGATGTAATTGAGCTTGGCATAACTCTTAAATTTGCCAAAAATTTTCTCAAAGCTTGGAAATTCAAATCCATTAAAATTTTAGCTCTTGGCTGGAAGAAAACCATGTCACCAAAATTTAAAGTTGATTATTGTGGTTTTGAATTACCAAAAGAATGGCTCATTGGTGAAGGTATGGATAATAATCAATTAGAACGCGGCCGTCTCGGTATCTGGCGCAAAATAACACTCTAAAACAGAAAAGGGAGCACAACGTGTTCCCTTTTTTTTAATTTATGTATGTA
>Ga0066639_10000978_pt1 | contig 25610 bp, 23 predicted proteins | sample CryGeyCG2114_010_2_FD_59504 | JGI IMG/M metagenome (GOLD analysis project Ga0066639, IMG submission 59504) | Groundwater microbial communities from aquifer - Crystal Geyser CG10_big_fil_rev_8/21/14_0.10 | ecosystem: Environmental > Aquatic > Deep subsurface > Groundwater | place: USA: Utah...
TTGTTGTGGATTTAGGTCGTACTGAGGCACTACTTCCTTTGAGAGAGCAAATTCCTGGTGAGCAGTTTAAACCGGGAGATCGTATTCAAGGGTGTCTTATTGATGTTCGCCAAAGCACTCGTGGTCCCCAGATCATTATGTCTCGGGCCAGCGCTGAATATTTAGTAAAGCTGTTCGAACAAGAGGTGCCTGAAATTCATGATGGTGTTGTAGAAATACGTGCCGCCGCTCGTGAACCCGGGTCTCGAGCAAAGATTGCTGTGTTTAGTGGGGATTCTTCTGTAGATCCAGTGGGCGCGTGTGTCGGTATGAAAGGATCTCGTGTTCAGAATATTGTTCAGGAGTTAAGAGGAGAGAAGATCGATATTGTTAACTGGGATGAGGACGTAACAGCGTTTGCCTGCAATGCCTTGGCACCGGCCGAGGTGGCTAAGGTGTTTATTGATGCCAATGCCAAAGAGATGGAAATCGTTGTGCCTGATGATCAGTTGAGTCTCGCTATCGGTAAAAAGGGCCAGAATGTCCGTTTAGCGGCGAAATTAACAGGTTGGAAAATCGACATTCTTTCTGAAACAATTCTTAATCAGCAGACAGCTGAGTCTATTTTGAATTTGATGCAGTTAGATGGTATGACAGAGGCACAAGCTCAAATTATTATCCAATCAGGATTTAAGTCCTTTGCGGATATTGCAGATGCTAGTGTTGATGAAGTACAGACTATTCCTGGTTATGAAGATGAAGCAAAAGCACGCCAGATTATTGAGGAGTCTCAGAAGCTTGTGGATGCTATTGAAGCAGCTGGCGGAACTGTTACAGAAACTGCTAAAACGGGCAGTAGCAAAACAGGCAGTAAAACTGGTAAAGAGAGAGATAGTACAAAAGAACTTGCAGATATGAGATTAAAAGCTGAGCTCGCCCAACTTCAAAAGAAGGAAGTACAAACTGAGGAAGCGCCAGTGGCTGATCAAAAAGAATCAAGCGACCAAGAGTCGGCAGAATAGAGAAAGGTGTTGGAGAGGTGGAAGTGAATCCTAAAGTCTTCGAATTTGCGAAGCAAATTGGCATGGAAACTCTGAGCTTAATGGATATGCTCAAGACGTGGAATATTCCTGTTAAAAACCATATGGCCGAATTGGATACTGACACCCTTGAGCTCATCAAGTCTAAGCTTGAGGAATCAAAGGCGGCTAAGACCTCGACCAAAAAAAAGAAAACAGCGGCAAAAAAGAAAGTCGCTAAAAAGGCTGCAACTGCTAAAACTGAAGGTGCCGCTAAAAAGGTGGCCGCTCCAAAAGCTGGTACAAAAGCTCGTCGTAGTGTTGGTAAGGTGATTCGAAGAAAAGCCAGTGAGGTCGCTGCAGCTCAAGCTAAGGCAGAAGAAGAAAGTATTGCGGCTCAGCAACCTGAAGAGACAAAGGCCAGTGAGGCTGTAGTGGATTCTCCAGCGCCAGTGGCTTCAGAAACTCCAGTGGCTGCTGCGGGTGTAGCACCTTCGCCGGCGTCACCATCTGCTGCCGCCGTTGCACCCTCTGCCGAAGCGGCAACTATGAGCACTACAGATGAGAATCGTACTCCTACTCGTTCATTAAAAAAAGAAGTTATTCCTGGAACAGGCAAAGCCCCAGCATCTAGCCCTTCAAATATTATTGGTCGTATAGATTTAAATCGTACTCGTGCTATGGAGAGACCACGTTCTCAAACTGGCTCTGCAGGAGCAGGAGCTGGCGGCGGTGCACCTGGTGGCCGAAACGTGCGTCCAGGTTTTTTCTCAAGTCCACAGACGGCAGCTCCTTTCCCTCCTGCCACTGAAGTGGGTCGAAGAGATGATCGTCGTAAAAAGGGTGGCTATAAAGGACCTGGTGCAGAAGAAGGCGGAGCTGCTAAAGAAGAGGAAGTTGAGACTTTTGATGCCTCTGAATTTAGAAAACGAGAGTTGGTATTCCAACCTAAAAAGAAAAAAGCATCTTTAAGTCGCCCAAGTTTAAAAACAGAAATCACAGTGCCTAAGGCCTCAAAGCGAGTTGTTAAGGTGTATGAGACTATTAAGGTCGCGGATTTTGCTAGAGAAATGGGAGTTAAGGCCGCACAAATTATATCAACCCTCATGAAGAGCGGTGTGATGGCTACGCCTAACGATAGCATTGATTTTGAAACTGCGGCTCTTATTGCTCCAGATTTTAAACATGAAGTCGAGAACGTAAAGAAAACAGAGGGCCAAGTACAAACAGAAGTTGCCTTTGGTGACTTAGAAGCATCGCCCATTGAGCGAGCTCCTGTTGTTACAGTTATGGGACACGTTGATCACGGTAAAACATCTTTGTTGGATGTCATTCGACAGGCCAAAGTCGCCGAAGGTGAGGCTGGCGGAATCACTCAGCATATTGGTGCTTATAAAGTCACCACAGAGAGCGGTCACAGTGTCACCTTTATCGATACTCCGGGGCACGAGGCCTTTACGGCTATGCGCGCGCGTGGTGCCAATGTCACTGATATTGTTGTGCTTGTTGTTGCTGCTGATGATGGAGTGATGAAGCAAACGATTGAGGCTATTAGTCATGCTAAGAGTGCTGGAGTTCCTATTATTGTTGCAGTTAACAAAATGGATAAGCCATCGGCAAATCCTGATCGTATTAAACAACAGCTCACTGAGTATGAACTTGTGGCTGAAGAGTGGGGTGGCCAAACTCCATTTATTCCTGTTTCTGCATTAAAAAGAACCGGTGTTAAAGAGCTCTTAGAACAAATTCACCTTCAAGCGGAAGTGATGGAGCTTAAAGCCAATCCTTTGCGTTCTGCTACTGGGGTAGTGGTTGAGAGTCGCCTTGAAAGAGGTCGTGGTGTTGTCGCTTCATTATTGGTGAAAGATGGTACGATCAGAGTGGGTCAGTCGATTTGCGCTGGTACAAGCTGGGGAAAAGTACGTGCTCTATATAATGATCTTGGAAAAAACATTAAAGAAGCCGGCCCAAGTGATGCAGTTGAAGTTATTGGTCTGAATGAAGCTCCTTTGGCTGGTGATACTTTCGATGTCTGTAAAGATGAAGCTGCTGCGGAAACTCTTTCTAATACAAGAAAAGAAGAGCTTGAGATAACAAAAGAAAGTCCTAAGTCTAAGATGTCACTGGAAGAACTTTTTTCTAAAGTTCAAATGGGCGATGTGAAGGAACTTCCTGTTGTCTTAAAGAGTGATGTGATTGGTTCTCAAGAGGCCTTGCGAAGTATGTTGGAGAAGGCTTCCACTGAGAAAGTAAAAATCAAAATTATTCATGCTGCTGTTGGTGGTATTACTGAGTCTGATGTGCTTTTAGCAGCATCATGTAAGGGGCTTATTGTTGGTTTTAACGTTCGACCAGAGCCCAGCGCGGTAAATATAGCAAAAAGTCAGGCCGTTGATCTCAAACTGTACTCTGTTATCTATGAAGTTGTTGATGATATTAAAAAAGCTATGGCCGGGTTGCTTTCACCAACAATTGTCGAAAACACTTTGGGACGTGCCGAAGTTCGCAATACTTTCAATATTCCAAAGATTGGAACTATTGCCGGCTGCTCTGTGCAGGATGGTAAGATCCTACGATCTGCCTTTGCACGATTGGTACGCGATGGTCGTGTTATATATGATGGCAAAATCTCATCATTGAAGCGCTTTAAAGATGACGCTAAAGAGGTCGCTACTGGTTATGAGTGTGGTATCAGTATTGAAAACTACAATGATATTAAAGTTGGTGATGTGATTGAGGCTTACGAAAAAGAATCAGTAGCTGCTGAATTATAATTTATGATCGACCAATCCAATATGAGCCAAACAAGGTTTGATGGAGTGCTTTTGGTGGATAAACCAGAAGCCTGCACAAGCCATGATATTGTGGCGCAAATTAGAAAAATTTTTAAAGGTCAGTCTGTCGGACATGCGGGAACTTTAGATCCTATGGCCACAGGCCTATTGGTTCTCCTTTTGGGAGAGGCCACAAAACTTTCTTCTTTTCTTTTGAATGAAGAGAAGGGCTATACAGCCCGAGTCCAGTTGGGTGTTGAGACAGATACTTTTGATCGTACAGGGCAGGTGTTAAAAGAGAGCCCTTGTTGTTTATCTGAAGATCAAATACGAGCTATGGCAGAGTCTTTAAAAGGTCCCATGGAATTGAAGGTCCCTGTTTTTTCGGCAGTGAAAGTAAAGGGCAAAAAATTATACGAAGAGGCTCGTAAGGGTCATGCCGTGGAAGCTCCCATTAAAACTATGGATTTTTATGAATTAGAAACTCTTGAGGTGGGCTCTAATTGGGTTGAACTGAATTTAAAGTGCTCAAAAGGGAGTTATATTCGTTCTTGGGCTCATCTTTTAGGCGAAAAGTTAAAAGTAGGTGGACATCTGAGTTCACTGCGAAGGACTTGGTCATCGCCTTTTCACCTAAAGCAAGCGGTCACAGTAGAGACCCTAAAAAATCAACCCTGGGAACAGTTGGCTGCGGCCATTCCACTGGAGCAACTGCTTTCTCACTGGCCTTCTTTTTATGTTGAAGACCGAGATTTAGTCCTGGTTTCTAATGGACAGCTTTCTTATGGCTTAAAAGGTCGCTTAAGGCCATTTTATCAGAGAGTTTTAGATCTAAAGACTGGCGTGAAAATTATTTCAAAGCCGACGCGACAACTCGTGGCTCTTTTGGAACCCGCCCCTATTTCTGGGGAGTTTAAAATTGGCAGGGTATTTCATCGCCGTTAAAAGGCTTAAAGCATTGACCTAACCCCCTGAAACAGGTAATTTTTCCGAACTTTGTAACTCCCATGACCGATGGGCCAAACGGCGGTTGGGGGGACAGAGGGGCTGGCCTAAGCGTTCTGTTTAGGGTCTGTCAAAATCGCTTTCCATTATAAAGGAGAAAGTATGGCCATGACGAAAGAAAACAAAGAATCCATCATTAAAAAGTTCCAGCGTACTGATTTGGACACTGGAAGTTCTGAAGTTCAAGTTGCTTTATTGACAGCTAGAATTAATGAACTCACTGAACACTTCAGTGTTCACAAAAAGGATGCACATAGTCGCCGAGGCTTACTAAAGCTTGTGAGTCGACGTCGTAGTCTCTTGAATTATTTGAAGAAAGTGAATGTAAAAAAATACAACAGCTTGATTCAGGATCTAGGTTTACGAAAATAGTGTTCTCACTAAAAGTCATTCTATTTTTAAAAATGAGTAGCGGAGCTCCCGTCTTCGCTACTTTGTCGTGTAATAAAAAATAAAGAGGAAATTGAGGAGATATAATGAAAACGACGACATCCATAAAAGTTGGCCAAAACGAATTTACTTTGGAAACAGGTCGGCTGGCAAAGCAAGCGGATGGTGCTGTTCTTGTCACTTGCGGCGCGAATATGGTTTTGGTCACCGTGGTTTCGGACAAACGTGAAGGTGATATGGACTTTTTACCCCTAACTGTTGAGTATCAAGAAAAGTTTTATGCAACTGGTAAAATTCCTGGTGGTTACTTCAAAAGAGAAGGACGACCTACAGGGGATGCCACGCTAACAGCTCGTATTATTGATCGCCCCATCCGCCCGCTTTTTCCTGAGGGGTACTTCTTTAATACACAAGTTGTAGCAACTGTATTGAGCTCTGATGGTCAAATTGATTCAGGAGTTTTGGCAAGTTTGGGTGCCTCTGCAGCCTTGAGTACCAGTGATATTCCCTTTAAGGGCCCAACAGCTTTAGTTCATGTGGGTCGTATTGACGGTCAGCTGATTGCTAACCCTTCCAAAGCACAGTTAGAAAACTCGGATATGGACATCATGGTAGCTGGTAGTAAAAACGGTATCTTGATGGTTGAAGGTGAGTCTAAATATATTAGTGAAGAAGATCTTATGTCTGCATTGAAGTTTGCTCATGAGAACATATTGAGCTTTGTGAAGTTACAAGAGGATCTTGTTCAAAAAGCATCTAAGCCAAAAAGACAATTTACACCTCGAGAGATTGACCCAGCATTTAAGGCTGATGTTGAAAAAGCTCTCTACAGTAATATTCAGGACAATTTTAAAATTAGAGAAAAAGTAAAAAGATATGAAGCTTTCAATCAGCTTAAAAAGGCGGCTGAACAGCAGTTTTTGGCAAGCCTTGATGGTGATCTGCTAGGAACTCGAAAAAAAGAACTCTCTGCCTTAATCGAAGACATGAAATATCGTGCGTCTCGTAATATGATTTTAGATGAAGGCGTGCGAATTGATGGCCGTGATACATTAACAGTGCGTCCTATTGCTTGCGAAGTAGGTGTATTACCTCGCACTCATGGTTCAGGTCTTTTTACCCGGGGTGAAACTCAGGTGATCGGCACTGTTACTCTTGGCACATCTGATGATGAGCAAATGATTGATACCTTGGGTGGTATGGTGACAAAGAAGTTTATGCTTCATTATAACTTCCCACCATACTCTGTAGGTGAAACAGGTCGTATGGGTGGACAAAGTCGTCGTGAGATTGGCCATGGATTCTTAGCTGAAAGAGCTTTGAAAGCAGTGTTGCCTCCTTATGAGAAATTTCCATATACGTTACGTATTGTGAGTGAAGTTTTGGAATCCAATGGTTCTTCCTCAATGGGAACCGTGTGCTCTGGAATGTTAGCACTTTTGGATGCAGGTGTTCCTGTTGTGGCCAACGTTGCTGGTGTCGCTATGGGATTGATCAAAGAAGGCACTCGAGTGGCTATTTTGACTGATATTTTAGGCGATGAAGATCACCTAGGTGATATGGACTTTAAAGTAGCCGGTGGTCGTGATGGAATCACTTCTTTCCAGATGGATATTAAAATCGAAGGCTTAACTTTTGAAATTATGGAGAAAGCCCTCGCGCAAGCAAAGACTGGAAGAAATCACATTTTAGCTGAGATGGAAAAGGTAATGTCTCAGCCTCGCAATGCCATTTCTGAGTACGCCCCTCGCATTGAAACTATCAAGATCAAGCCTGAGAAAGTCAGAGAAGTGATTGGTAGTGGTGGTAAAGTGATTCGTGGAATCATCGAAGCCACTGGTGTTAAAATTGACATTGAAGATGATGGCACTATCAATATCTTCTCATCGGAAATGGAAAGTATTGCTAAGGCTAAGAAGATGATTAGTGATATTTGCGAAGAAGTGGAAGTAGGCAAGGTGTACTCTGGTCGTGTTGTGAAAATCACTGACTTTGGAGCCTTTGTAGAAGTTCTTCCTAATACCCAGGGTCTTTTGCATATTTCAGAAGTAGCTCATGATCGCATTCGCTCTGTGGGTGAAGTGTTGAAAGAGGGCGAAAATATTGATGTGAAAGTGTTGGATGTTGATCGTACAGGTCGTATCAAGCTTTCACGTAAAGTGCTTCTTGATAGGCCGAACTAAAAATAATGTCCTTTCAAAAAACCTATCTTCCTAATGGTATAGGCGTGGTGAGTGAAGACTACCCTTCATCACGCTCAGTTTCTCTTGGTGTTTGGGTTGATACTGGTGCACGAGATGAATTACCACAATTAGAAGGGGTTTCTCACTTTTTAGAGCATATGCTCTTCAAGGGGACTCGTCGCAGAAGTGCTTATCAAATTGTTAAAGATTTGGAGCGAGTGGGTGGTGAAATTAATGCCTTTACCACAAAAGAGCACACCTGTTTGCATACCTTTGGGCTCTATGAAGACATTGAGCTAGCCGCTGATGTTTTGAGTGACTTGATTGCACGTGCTACTTTTCCAAAGTTTGAGTTTAATATTGAAAAAGAAGTGGTCATTCAAGAAATACGCTCAGCCGAAGATGCAGCAGAAGAGTACGCTTTTGATATTTTTTTAGAGAAATTTTATAAGGGCTCATCGCTCTCACATCAGATTTTGGGCACAGAAATATCCATTGCTAATTTATCTAGATCTGAATTGGTCCAATATTATAAAGAACGTTATGTCGGTCGTAATATTATTGTTTCGGCAGCTGGTCGTTTAAACCACGAAGAGTTAGTCCGCCTTGTAAAGAAAAATATGGGACGACTACCAGAAGGGCAACCGAGACCGCCTAGAAAAAAAGCACGCTCCCGTTTGTTTCGCGAGGTTTTAGCAAGAGATTCAGAACAAACTCATGTCGTGATGGGTTTTCCAGTCTCTTCTCTCAAAGGAAAATACCGTTATGAGCCCTTTGTTTTAAATGCCCTTCTGGGCGGTGGGATGAGTTCGCGACTTTACCAGAAAGTTCGTGAAGAGCAGGGGCTAGCCTATTCGATATATTCAGCCAACAGCATATTTAATGATGTCGGCCTGATTAATATTTATGGTAGCACCTCTGCAAGCCAGGTTAAAAAAATGGTGAAATTAATATTTTCTGAACTTCTAAGAATTCGAAAGAAGGGTTTTACTGCAAGTGATTTGGAACTTTTTCGTAATCAGGTGCGTGCTGGTGTTTTGATGGGAGCTGATGACATGGACACTCGTATGCATGCTATTGGTTTGAATGAATCTATTTTTAAAAAATATAAAACTGTAGATCAAATAGTAAAAGAAATAGAAATGGTGTCTGTGGATTCACTTTCTGAATATGTCAGTAAGTATCTATTGCCCGAGAAGATGAGTGTGCTGTGTTACGGTGCACATACCTCAGGAGATGTAAAATGGCTGAAGGGTCTTTAAAGATTAAGGTTAAGACATGGCCTCACTATAAAGGAGATTTACCTGCCTATCAGTCTCCTGGATCCAGTGGCTTTGATGTTCGAGCTATGATTGAAAAAGAGATTGTTCTTAATCCTATGGCCATTGTTTTAGTGCCCACAGGTTTAAGTTTTGAAATACCCCTTGGTTTTGAAATTCAGGTGAGACCTCGTAGTGGTTTAGCCAGTAAGCATGGTTTAACTGTAGTCAATGCCCCAGGAACCATTGATGCCGACTACAGGGGTGAAGTGAAGGTGGCTTTGATCAACTTAGGGCCCACAGCTTATTATATTCAGCCACAAGAACGGATGGCCCAGTTTGTGGTGTCTCCTGTTGTACAGGCCCAATTACATTTAAGCTCTGACTTGTCAGAAACTTCCCGCGCAGAGGGTGGCTTTGGGAGTACTGGGCAATTTTAGGGGTTGCTAAACTCTTTTTCTAAAAGCTGTCTAGACTCTGAGGTGATTTCAATATGCTTAGAGTGGCTTTTGGAATAGCTGGTGGCTAATAGAGTGGCCCAGTAAAGAAAATAGATACCAAAAATAGCCCCCATTATTTTCATCATTTTATGCTTTGGAACCTGGTAGTTTTCAACCATACCCACAGTAAATAAAATACAAAAAGAAGCAAAGCCTATCAAGTGAATGGGCGGGAGCTCAGCGGCTATAATTCGAAATAGAAAAAATGGAACAGAAGAGATTGTGATAATTTTAAAAATATGTTCCTGAGATATTTCTTTTGAAAATAAAATGGGCATTAAGCGGGAGATTAATAAAGATGCAACTAAGATTAAAAATCCTGCAACAAAGGGGAGCAGCAGTGCCCCAACAATGAGATTTGAGATGCTTCTTGCCAGTAAGCCACTGAGTATGCCCGAGGTGCAAGTGATGAGAGCTAAAAATTTTACTGTTTTTTGAGAGTCCCAAGATGGTAGACGAGACATGGTTTGCAGCGGCTTTTTGAATAGCTGCTTGAGGAAGTTAAAAAATTCTTGAAGTTCACTTTTCATGTGGCCTCTTCAAAGCTGCAAATATTTTTCTTAAAAATGGGCATCTAGTCGTACAGTGAAGTCTATGCTTGTTTGATCTGGAGTTTCATTGGTAAGAGTGTTTCTCGCTAAAACTTCTCCTCCAATACTTAACATTTTTGCTAGATAAATATCTGCACCGACAACGGCAAGTGTGGTAGGTGTCGTATATCGCTCTTTCATTTCTTCATGAATTTTAATGTCCTCACCCTTATCATTTTTCGCCGCTCTTTCAGTTTTATAAGTCACATCCATGTATCGAGCGGCTAAACCCATACCTACTTTAAATGTAACCGCATTTTCTAATTGGTTTTTGTAAAGCAGCTTTAGATCAAACTCTTGGCCAGAAACTTTTGAGCGCGAATACTCACTCTCAAAGTAATTAACCATACCTCCCTCAGCGACCCAGTTAGGGGAGAAAAGATCTATGCCTAAGTTGATTTGTGCTCCTCGACTGTTGGCCTGAGTAGAGCCAGGAATTCCCTCGGGGTGTTGTATAGTGAAAACACTATTGGCGATGCCCACACCAACATGAATTTGAACATTGTCGAAAGGGTCGATGGAACTATCATTTACATTTGAAAGAGTGGCTTTTGTGCGACTGAGATCATTCACAATTGTGTCAAAGCTGATCTCATTGTCATCTTGAGCCAAGACAAAGGTCGGTATCATAAGGCCTGCTAATAGAAAAAAAGAAAGTGTTTTCATAAAGAAAATTGTGACAGTTCTAGAAGATAAAGAAAAGTGTAAAATTAGACTCCGGGTCTAGTTCATTATCTGTCATACTATACCCATGGCAGCTTTAGAAAAAAGATATTGTGCTTTTTGCCGATCACAAAGAGTGGTTTATATAAAATCTCATTCTACCGTTATGGATTGGTTGGCCTGCGGAGCTTTGAGCGCTGCCTTTATGTTTGTGATTTGGCAGGGCTTTGACCCTCGAGTGTTTGTGGTTTTTGGGATTATGTTGATGGTATCAGAGGTGATCATTCAGATTCGACATCGTCTCTCTGTCATATGTCACTTCTGTGGCTTTGATCCAAAGTTATATAAAAAAAGTTCTGCTCAAGCCGCTGAGCTTGTAAGGGTCACCTTAGAAAAAAAACGTGAAGACCCTGATTTTATTTTGTCGGAGAACACCGGGAGACTTTTAAAGCAAATCAACGTTGCTCAAAGACAAAGTAAAAGGAAAGATGGTTCTAAAACATCCCTTCCTGTTGTAAAAGAAAACAAAAGTGCTTCACGCCTCCACCTGCAAGTCTAAGATTCTAGATCTTAGTCTCTGTCTCTATGTCCAGTTAATCTCGAATTGAAACAGCCGATAAGTACAGTATCTCGAGGAGGGTATATGACAAAACGTTTACAGCACTTATTTGAACTTATGGAACAAGTTCAAAAGGGTCAGATAGAGCTATTGGCTACCTTGGATCAGGAGTTTGAAACTCTTGTTAAAGAAGGGGACTCTAATGAGGTGGAGAAAAGCTTGGAGATGATGGAGTCATTTCTTTTTCCCACTCCAGAAAGTATTCCCACTCCAATTAAAAAAACGGCTTGATGGGCCATTGGCTGTTCCTACAGCCATAAGTAAAGTCATGGACTTCTTTGATGTCCTCCGCTAGCCTGTGGAGGAATGAAACCTATTGTGATTTTTCCAACTTATAATGAAAGAGAAAATATTTCTTTCATTCTTCCTGAGGTTTTAAAAATAAATTCTCAAATTCATATATTGGTCGTGGACGACTCTTCTCCTGATAAAACCTATGAGGTGGTAGAGCAGTTTGCAAAAGAGGAATCTCGAATTCATCTTTTACTACGAAAAGAAAAAAAAGGCCTCGGCCGTGCTTATATCGCGGGGTTTCAATGGGCTCTGCAAGAAGGCTTTGATTTTATTATCGAAATGGATGCTGATTTTTCTCATCGTCCGGTGGATTTAAATCCGATTTTAGAGGCTGCTGAAAAAAATGATTTTGTTGTTGGCTCTCGTTACACCGAAGGTGGTGGAACAAAAAACTGGGGTTTGGGTCGCCGTTTATTAAGCCGTGGGGGAAGTCTTTACTCTCGGTGGATTTTAGGTTTTCCGCTACATGATTGGACGGGTGGTTTTAATGGTTGGCATGCTCGTGTTTTGCAAGGAATTGGTTTGGAGTATGTGAAATCAGAGGGCTATAGCTTTCAGATTGAACTCAAGTACAAAGCCCTTCTAAAGGGGTTTAAGGGTAAGGAAGTCCCTATTCTTTTTGAGGAAAGAAGGGTGGGGCAGAGCAAAATGTCTAGCCGAATTGTCTTGGAGGCCCTCTTTCGTGTTTGGAAGTTAAAATACTCAAAAAATAAATGCTAAGCGTCTAAAATGACGACTTTTTCTCGACTTCATCCACTCACAAAAATAGTATTCACCTACTCTAAAATTGAGTCTTTTTTCCGGAGGTTGATGAGTGGGTTTTGTCTTCGACTTGATTGAAAAACACGGAGAGCATGAAGAGGTTCTTTACTGTCATAATAAAGATGTAGGTTTGAAGGCGATCATCGCTATTCACAATACAGCACTGGGGCCAGCTCTTGGCGGCACACGCATGTGGAATTATAAAACTGATGAGGAAGCCCTTGTGGATGTTCTTCGTCTTTCTCGAGGCATGACCTATAAAGCGGCTGCTGCAGGGTTAAACCTTGGTGGTGGTAAGGCTGTGATCATTGGTGATCACAAAACACAAAAAACGGAAGGTCTTTTTAGAGCCTTTGGACAATATATCAACTCTCTGAATGGTCGTTATATTACGGCCGAAGATGTTGGTACTTCTGAAAAGGACATGGAATATGTTTTTATGGAAACTCCATGGGTAACGGGAATATCTTCAGCGCTCGGTGGATCGGGTGATCCTAGTCCGTTTACAGCTCAAGGAACTTTGATTGGAATCAAGGCAGCAACAAAAGTAAAACTTAAGACTGATAACTTGAAGGGCCTAAGGGTTGCTGTTCAGGGTTTAGGGCATGTGGGTTATCATTTGGCGCACTATTTAAACAAAGAAGGCGCTCAAGTTGTAGTTGCGGATATTGATCAGGAAAAGGTGAAGCAATTAGTTTCTGAGTTGGGTGTGAAGGCTGCCAGCCCCGAAGAGATTCTCTTTCAAGATGTTGATGTCATTGCACCTTGTGCTATGGGCGCTGTGATTAATGATCAGTCCATTGAGAAACTAAAGTGTAAAATTGTGGCTGGAGCTGCCAATAACCAATTGGCTGAGCCAAAGCATGGACAGTACCTCAAAGACAGAGGCATTCTTTATGCTCCAGATTATGTGATCAATGCCGGTGGTTTGATTAATGTGTGGGTGGAGCTAGAGGGTTACAAAAAAGATCGTTCTGAAGAAATGCTTTTCAAAATATATGATAACTTGATGAGTGTTTTTCAGATTGCTGAGGAAGAGAACATCACAACCTATGCAGCTGCTGAACGCATGGCTCAACGTCGTATTGATTCCATCGGTCGACTCAAGCAAGTGCATCAAGGGCGTGCCACGAGACTCTTTTCTAACTTAAAAGTAGATAATCGATAATTAAGAAGCTTGATTGATCCCTTGATTGATTTCGGGTGGTCGGTCGCTGGAGCTGATGAGGTATTCAAGGATAGCATCAACTTCTTTTTTCTGTCGACGAGTCATGCCAATAAACATAAGTCCATAACCTTTAGGGTCATCGCAGGACCAAATAACCATGGCTTTTGTGGTGAATTCAAATTTTTGTAAACTCAATTTCATTTCAACTTCTTCTCCAACAATCAAAGGGCTTTCAATTTCAGCAAAGCAACCGCTGCGAGATATATCTAGAAGTTGTCCCTTGCGAGTTTGGCGATCAATTTGAAATTTAACACCTAGATTTACGCGATAGCGAAGGTCTCTTTCCCACCATCGCAAACGGGGGTTAAAGTATGGAGCAGAAATATGGTGATTTAAAAATAAAGCGCAACTTATAGCGAAAGTGGCACACACCATAAGATTGATATAGTAAGACTCATTTGTTGTGTGCACAAAATCCCAAACCAAATAGGAAAGAACACCAGCTGATAAAAGAAGAAAACCATAGTAAGCCCACATGCGTACTTTCCAAATGCCATAGCCAATGCACATGCAAAAAATGCAGAGTCCGCTGACAATGGGATTAAGGTTTGCCCATGTCTCCCAGGGGCCGATCCAATGCTCCGATAGCCAATAGGCGCCTATGACAGGACCTGCGAGAGTGAGTAAGAATGCTAGGGCAGTAATGCCTAAGGGGCGATGTTTCACAATCTACTGTTCGGCGACAAGCTGCAATAAATTAAGTCAATTGGGCTAGTTTTAGGCCACCTGTTTAAAAACTTGGGCCTGGATAAAAAGGTCTAGGAGATTTTTATCTACCTTTCCCTGCTTGGCCTCTCGCTCGAGAATGGCAAGGGCCCGTTCTGCACTAATGGAGTGCTTGTAAGGGCGGTCAAGAGCTGTAAGAGCATCGTAAATATCACTGACGGTCATCATCTTGGACTGCAAAGGGATTTGTTCTGACTTTAGGCCTAAGGGGTAGCCTGTACCGTCTAGCTTTTCATGGTGTGCGTGTGCTATCTGAGGAATCTCTGAAAGGTTTTCTGTCCAGGCAATCTGGCTTAAAAAATGGTAAGTGTGGGTAACATGAGATTCAATTTGTTTTCTTTCTTCAGCTGTTAGGGTGCCTTTCGCTATGGAAAGTTTTTTAAGCTCATCGTTGGTCAGTAGGTTAGTTCCTAGTTTTCCTGTTAGATCATTAATAAATTGAATCAAAGTTTTAATATCTAAATCATGCTCCAAAATTTGAGATTCATTGGCTTGAAGAATAGATTTTTTGAGTTCTTCTAAACTTTGGATGTAGCTGCCAATTTGACCTGCGGCCTGAAGGATGAGGTTATGTCCACAGCTACTTCCATTTTGATGATGATGATTGGGGTTGGTGCATTGTGGAGCTGTTCCATTGAGTAGGTCTTCTGCAGTGTGCTTCCATACTTTTGCCTCTTGCTTGAACTTGAGGACTTCTATTCTCATCAAAATGTTTTCAAGCTCGTGTTGATAGAGCTTTTTGGGTTTTAATAGAACACTTTCATTCACTCCAATTTTACCAAAGTCATGGAGAAGGCTTGCGTACCTGATCTCTTGAATTTGCTGAACGCTAAAAAGTGTAGAGCCTAGGGGGCCGCTATTGGTTTTGTTGATAGCTTCGGCAAGGCTCACTGTCATATTAGCAACGCGGTCACTATGTCCGCTTGTGCCTGGGTCACGGGCCTCAATAGCTGTTACAGAAGCGCGTACAAAGCTTTCAAAAAGGTTTGCAATGTCATTGGAAAGTTTGGCATTTTCTAATGCAACTGAGGTTTGTGATGCTAAGGCCTCTAAAAGTTGAGCATCGTGTTTTGAAAAAGGAAGTACTTCGTGAAAGAATTCTTCAGAGTTTGGTTTTCGGCGCTTTTTTCGTTTATTGATCAACTGAACAACACCAATAACTCTACCCTCTGTTGACTTAATAGGAACGGCTAAAACAGATTTCGTGTTGTAGTTTTTGCTTTGATCAAAACTAGGGTCAAAGGAGAAGGGAGTTTCTGGTGGTAATTTGTAGCAGTCTTTGATTTGCACTGTCTTACCTGTAGAGGCTACATATCCAGCAAGACTTTTATGGTTGATCTCAAGGTACTCTGAGTGAAGGCTGCGAGTATTGAGAACAAGGTTGATGCTGCGGTAGAAGCGAAGCACGTGGTGAAAGCGATCCTTATCACCAGGCTGTCGCTGTTTTAGCTCTTGGATGAAATAGATACTTCCGCCCTCTGTGCCAAGATCCTGTATGGCCTTATCAAGAATGAGATCTAAAACTTCTCCAGTTTCGTGGCGTGAAAGGATTTTGCCAAGGTGAGACGAATTCGACAGCGTCTGCGGTCGAAGAGCAATAACATTTGAAAAACCCTTCTTACTATTCGGCAAAATGCAATCCTTTCACATTATGTAAGTATAAATTGTGTTAAGCTGCCGTCTTTTTGCGCTTCATGAAAGAGACAAACTTTTTATCAAAATCTATAGGTTTTATACCTTCTTTTGTGACTAAACCTTCTTTGAACCAAGTGAAGTGCTCTTCGCAGAAACCAGCAACTTGAGGTTTTTTCTTACAAGCCTCAGCCAAACAAGTAGCATTAAGGCTAATAACATTGTTATTGCCATTATTATTCTTAGACATATTCCCTTCCTTTCGAACGGACATTATAGAAGCTTATCGGTATATTGGCCCCCTGTATTAAGGAGAACCTCTGTGTCTCATTTTGAGACGGGGTGAAGGAGTGATAAATCAATCTGATTTAAATTATTAATGTAAACACCACTGAACCCTGGGCTTAAGGCGAGAAAGAACTGAAATTGACCAAGAGGGACCAGTCTATGAGACTCCAGCAAAAGGTTTAGGGCCTGACCACAGAGTTTTCGCTTTGTGTTTTGATTATGAGTTTTTGCCATTTCTGAAAGCCAATGATCAAATTTAGCACTTTTCCATTCAATAAAATTATTAGGACTGAGAGAACTAAAACTCTCTAGAGCGGCTAAGCAAGTGGGGCGGTCCATTTGAAAACCCATGCGAAATACATCGGGAGGACTGTCTCTCACTTCTGCTTTATAAACCCCAGATTCCATGGACCCAATGTCTACTTCAAAACCCAAATGTTTTTTCCATTGAGCTTGAAACCACTCGGCTGATCTTTTGAGATCCTCGCCACCACTAGAGCTAAAGAAAAATTGATATCGCCTATTTTTGACTTCATCAGAAACCTGCTCATAGGCCTTCTTTGCTCTTTTGAGGTTAAATTTATAGCACCTTTCCTTGTCTAATAATTGACTAGAAAAGCTTGGGCATCCGGGAGGGCCTAGAGAACTAAACAGATTTTGAAACTCTTTAAAATCTAAAGAGTAAATCAAGGCCTCGGTCAGATGGTTATCAAATCGTAATTGTGGGCCAAAACCTAGGTAGTCAAAGCGTGAAACCGTTTGAGCAAAGACAATCTTTTGTTTTTTATATTTAGGGATTTGTATAGTGGGTATACGTTTTATTAAATGTATTTTGTTAGCATCAAATAAATTAATAACGGCAGCTTCCTCATCAATAAATAAAATCTCCACATTAGGACGTCGGGGATGACCTTTTTTAAAATAAGGATTCGGTTCTAAAGTGAGAGCCTTGGAACTCCAACTTTTTAAAACATAGGGACCATTATATATCTGAGAACTTAATTGATCTTGAGAGTGGGGCCTAACAACTGGAACTAATAAAGGCGAAGCCAGTTTGTATTTGAACTCACTATCTGGTTCTTCCAATTGAAAACGAAGATGGTATGGGTCATGGCTTGTCACGCCTAATTTACCTGCATTCATTTTACCATTGTGGATAGCTCGGGCATTCTTTAAGCCTAATAGAAGATCTACATCTAGGGATTTTGAATCTTTACTCACAAATCGTCTGAAAGCCTCCACGTATTCCTGGGCTTTGACTCTTTGACCATTGCTCCAGAGGTGAGTGGGAGAAAGCTCACATTCTAAATTTTTGGTATTTTTCCATTCACACCGAATGGCGCCTTCAACGACCAGCTGTCCCTTTGCATTGATGCGATAAAGTCCACGGTAGAGATTGTTGTAGTAGGTGAGAATTTCAGTACGACTGATGAGAAGGGGATCTAAAGAGCTTAAATGCGTACTCAAATAGGTACGAAAAAGAAGCGGCTCTGCTTTTGCAGATCCTACGCTGGACCACAGTAAAATCAATAAAGAAAATAAGCAAGTGAGACACTTCATGATATAACTACATCTCCATTTTTATTTTATCAATGGGATAAGTGCGAAGATGGCTTGCCTTTTTATCACTAGGGAGATCGGAGAGTTCTAGTCCGCGATGGGTAGAAGAAAAAGCTCCTGATTTAACAAGATTTCTTTCTACATCTGAGGACAGTAGAAAATCAATTAACGAATAGGAAGGGTTTACTTTTTGAGTTTTGTTAATGATACCAGTATTGAAAAGAGTGAGTTTAAAATTATCACTAGTACTAGCAGGCTCTCGTGATGCGTCCATTTTCCAGAGGAGAGGGATATGAGTTCTAGTCGTTTCTACAGAAAATCTAAGAAAGTCATTATGTATATATTCATAATTTCTAAGTTTTAATATATCCATATCAATCAGTATATTTTTTTGTTTAATATGGTTTGCAAATGTAGAGGGATAAATAACAACATCCACTGAATATTGTAAAAGTTTTTGCAACTCTTCGATGCTGCTGTAATTGTGAGTTTCGATTTTAATATTATATTTTTTTTGAAATAAACCCCATACGGCGGGTGGGATGGTATTTTTATATGAGGCTACACTAAGCACTGAAACAGATTTATCTGAGCTTTTAAAAGAGCCCCAAGTGAAACCTATGGAAAAACATAGACCCAAAAATATACCCATACGACGATGTAGCGCCATATAGGAATAACGGCTAAGTTGTGAAATATCCTGAGGTTATTTAATCGTAATTGGATCAAAGTCTACGATAATAACGGAGCCTTGTGGCGGGATGGCTGTGCCATGAAAGCGAACACTATTGCTGGTAGTGTTGTAAGACCAGCCATTGGTACTGTTCTGAAATATTTCAGCCCCGTTAACAACAACTTTAATAGAGCTAACAACTGGTTGGCGATTTAAGTAAAACTGTGTGGATAGCTCAGCAATTTTACTTTGAATGGACTCTAAAGTTTGTGCAAAGTTACCACAAACACTTCCTTTAACACCTTCGGTGGCATCAGTGATTTGTCCATAGCGTTGTCCCACAATACCCCAAGGTGAGTTGTTTGTTAGACAGGAGTTATCGAAAATAGCAATAGAAGACACAGAGTATTTTCTGACAGTATCTGTGGATTGAGTGTAGCTATGGAGATAGTCAATATAAGATTGCACAGAGTGAAGTCTATTATCACTGTAGTTATTGTTTAGGTATTGAGAACCATCATGGGAAAAATCATCTTCGTCACTGACGATAACTATAGCTAAAAATGCATCATCTCTTCTGAAGTCGCTATTATTAGAATTTTGTAATGACGTTTTTAAACTTTGAAATGCTCGTTCATCTCCTGTTCCATTAATGCCTTGAGTGGCGTTAGTGACAAAAGTATTAATAAGGTTTGGTGTCTGAGGATCAATAACATAGATACCGGTGTGTCCTGCCGAACTACCATCCTTCCAGCGTGAAACAGAGGTGTCGTTTAGAAAAGGTGCGGTCCAGGCTGCTGTGGTTGTTACAGCAATTTTAAAGTCATAGCCTTGAGTTACAAAGTTTTCGATAAAGGATCGAAAGTTATTAGTTAGATTTTGCTGAACGGGAGCCATAGAACCAGAGTTATCAATCACAAAGAGAACATCGATTTTATTATTTAGTGTAGAAGCACTTTGTTGAAATATATTTTGATCTGAATAGAGTGAAAAACTCGGTTTATCTTCTCCGCAAGCAGAGACCAAAAGACTGAGAAGAAGGGGGATGAAAATCCTATTCATAGTTAGTTTGAGCCAATCCATAGTTCTACCTCGTTTTTAATATATTAAGGCATCTTGATAGAAGCTTCAAAGTGACTCTAAATTGTTGAAATGAATGGAGGAAAACACTATGTGTTTCAAATTGGTTCAGCTTATGTAGCGGAAATCATTGAGGTCCCAAAATGGAGCCTCTCAATTTGATTCTTTAACAGAGAATTACTTTGTCCAGATTGGTGAACTTTTATATAAGCCGTGAGCGTGGGATTCATTATACCCAGACTGCGTCATCTCAATAAAAAGAGCCTTAGCAGGCATTTCAGAAATAGACGTAGAATTGAGGTAGCTCATACCACTGCGAATACCCCCACAGATCTCTAAAATCACATCCTTCACGTGCCCCTTGATGGGGACTTGGGCAGCCTCCCCTTCAGGGGCCATCCCCTCAGGAACGCCGCCTCTCCAAGAGGTTTGGGCCTGTCGTGAGGCCATTCCGCGATATTGTTTCATGCCTTGTCGCACCTCTCCCGGGGTTTCCAAGGTGCCCGAGAGCATAGATCCGAGCATCACACATTGAGCCCCTGCAGAGAGAGCTTTTACAATATCCCCTGAACTCTTAATGCCGCCATCAGCAATAATTGGGACACCAGAGTTTATAGCTTCCATAGTACACATAGAAATCGCAGAAAGTTGTGGTACCCCACATCCTGTGATCACGCGGGTTGTGCACATGGAGCCAGGTCCAATACCGACCTTGATAGAATCAGCTCCTGCCTCAATCAGATCTCGAGTGGCCTCTGGTGTGGCCACATTGCCAGCAACAACTTCGATGTTTGCAAAGGTATCTTTAAGCCATTTCACGGTTTCCATCATATGAAGGCTATGGCCGTGAGCAATATCAAGAGTGATGATTTTAACACCTGCATCCACAAGGGCCTGCGCTCTTTCTTTCTCATCGGAATTCACGCCAATACTGGCAGCCACAGGGCCCACTTGTGCTTCTAATACCTGTCGCACTTGCTTCACTTGATCTGCAATACTCATAAATCGATGGAGGATGCCGATGCCTCCCAATTTTCCCATAGCTATGGCCATATCAGCCTCAGTTACAGTGTCCATATTAGCGCTGATGATAGGAGTTTTTAGGGCCACATTTTTGGTAAATTGAGTGGCAAGATCTGGGTCTCTACGGGACTTTACTGTGGATTTTTGTGGCACAAGAAGAACGTCATCAAAGGTAAGGCCTTTTTGGCGTTCAGGAATTGCTCTCCAGTTAAATCTAAGGCCATTCACAACTGTATCCATACCTGTGCTCATGTTTTTCCTCCCAATAAATTGTAGGCTTTAAACCAGAATATCTGTGTATAGACTCGAGCCATGAGGGTCAACAAAAGAGCAAGTGCGTAGAGGGCCGGGTTGCCGTAGATTTTTAAAAAATCCCATATTTGTGTGATGAACGCCGAAAAACAGATACAGAGAAAAAGAGGGAAAAGACGCCCACGCGTCATTTCTCTGGAGCGTTCAAGGGCATTGACTTCACCTTTTTCATAATTGGGATCAAATAGGGCAATATAGGGAACAAAAATAAAGATCACAGAAAAATAAATGGCAGGGAGAATAAGCAGTAAAAAACCAATAAAGGTGATGCCCATATAGCGAACATACTCAGCGGTGAGATCTCGTCCATAGCGACGAAGATGCTGTCGGTAATGAAATACCTGACCTTCTTTATCTGCTTTAAATAGGGGGGCTATGAGAGAAAGAAAGACAAGTTCAATGATCACCGTCCAAAACATGTGGATGACAGCTATCTCCCATCGAGGCTCGGTGGATTGACCACTCAAAATATCAAGAACTAAGTTAGGAAATTCCATTAAAACTTGGACAAGGGCTAAGAGTAGAAAATGCTGTCGCACGAAAATAAAAAAGTCCCTAGCTGACTCTTTAAAGAGATCTTGTACCCACTTCATAGATCCTCCTACTGCATTAGGCCTTCATCTAACTCAACCCAAGTGACTCCGTCGCCGCCTGAGCTAGAGTCTCCGGCCTTCCATTTTCTGACATAGATAGATCGAGATAAAAAAGTACGTATGGATTTTTTAAGAGCTTCTGTGCCATGTCCATGAATCACGCGAAGGCGCTCTTCTTGCCCTCTCATTGCCAAATCTAATTGAGCTTCTAATTCGCCAAGGGCTTCATCAACTCTTTGACCACGCAGATCCACAACTCTTTCTTCGTGGCGAAGGCCATGATGTCCAGCTAAACGCGAAGAGTTTTGATGGGCAGGGGCTGAGCGCGGCGGCTGAAGCTCCTTCCAATTGACCTGAACTCTCATGGATTGAGCTAAGACAGTGATCATTCCTTTAGGATCAGGGTCACTTTGAATAACTCCATCTTGATTGAGCTGAGGAACAAAAACGAGACTTCCTTTGGAATAGGCAGTTTTGAAATCTTCTGCAGAGAGAATTTGCCGTCTCTCGGGGCTTTTTACAATTTGTGGAAGTTGATTTTTAATTTCAAGAATCCCTTTGGTTTGCTGCTGAGATTTTGCCTGCTCTAAAAGCTCATCAATTTTAGTTTGAGCTTGTTTTAAACTTTTGTTGAGCCATTGTTCTTTTTCTTTTTTGAACTTTTCTATCAGTTCAAAGTACTTATCTTTATATTCTTCAAATTTATGACGTTCTTTTTGGGCCGCCTGTTGCTGTTCTAAGAGAGAGTCTTTTATATTTTCTAGTTCATCCAGTTTATTTTGACGCTCTCGACTTTGGGGATGAATTAAACTGAGGGCTCGTTCGATGATAGAGCTGGGAACTCCAATCTTTCTGGCTGTCTTAATGGCTTGTGATTGTCCAGGTAAGCCAAGAAAAAGCTTATAAGTGGAGGTGCCACTAATTTCGTCATACTCTAATCGTCCATTGAGAACTCCTGAGTCAGGAGCCCAACCTTCTTTTAAGGCGCCTAAGTGGCTTGTCACAATGGCAAAAACTTGTTGTTTGGCAAAGTGTTCAATAAAGCTTTTTGCAAGGGCTGATCCCTCTTCAGGGTCAGTAGCAGAACAGATTTCATCCACAAGCACCAGGTAGTGAGATCCAGAGGCCTCAGTGGCTTCTGTGAGAGTTTTTAAATGAGCGGCAAAGGTGCTTAAGTTTTGATGAACACTCTGCTCATCACCAACAGCCACTTTGATTTGCTGAAAAAATGGAAGTTCGGAATCTTCATCTGCACAGATAGGGAGCCCACATCGGGCCATCTGTGCAGCTAACCCAATAGATTTAAGAAGTACTGTTTTTCCTCCGGCGTTGGGGCCAGAGAGTAAGAGCACTCGTTTGCGAACATCCAGCTCCACATCGTTGGAAACAACCTCAGTGTCTTGTAAAGAAAGCAGAGGGTGGCGAAGTTCTTTTAAGATCACTCTTTCCTTAGAAAAACGACAAGGGTTTGCCTGTAGCACTTGCGCCATTTGTGCTTGAGCCAAACGTAAATCCGCTTGGAGCAGCAATTGTTTTGCCTCATCAAAAGGGCTTACATAGCGATGGAGGTAGTGAGTGAGCTCCGTGAGTAACTTTTCAATTTCTTTTTCAATTTTAATTTCAGTTTCACGAATCTCGTTATTGAGGATGACAACTTCTTGAGGCTCCATGTAAACGGTTTGCTTGGTTTGGCTCACGTCATGAATAATGCCTTCAAGACTATGGCGCATACCACTTTTTACTGGCAAGACCCAACGTCCTTCTCGGTTAGTGACAAAACGATCTTGCAAAACTGTTTCTAGATTGTGTTGTTTAACAATTTTATTGAGGATGTGATGAAGAGAACGTTCACGTTCCTGTTTGTTGCGAAAAAGTTGGCTTAATTCTTCGCTGGCATCCACACGGATATCTCCAGAGGGTGTGATGATTTGATCAATGGCCGAAAGAGGCTCTGTGGTGTTGAGCAAATGATTCTGTAATCCTTGAAGCCACGGAGATGAGAAGGCCTGTGCCGTGTCTCTTAGGTCTTTTATTTCTCTGAGGAATCGACGGACATCTTTGAGCTCAAGAGTTTTTAGCACAGATTGTCTTTTTAAACGTTCAAACCAAGTAGAAAAAAAATCGAGACTTTCCATTCCTGGGCGATGCCCTAAGTTGAGGAGGATTCTAGCTTCCTCAATTTCAGAAAATGATGTGAGGGCTGCGGCTTCATTTTTCAATGGACCAATGTGACGGAGGTCTTCTTTGGTCAACGCAGAGGTAGCGAAATTCTCAAGTTGTTCAATAATCAATGGCCAATCAAGATAGGGAAACATCTGACCTTCTTTTTGCTCTGAAAAGGACAAAAAGTAAACCCACAAAAGCTAAAGCTTCACTATAAATGCCCCATTGCGAGTAAAAAGTATCGCGAGGATTCTCTTGGTAGGGGAGATCATAAATGCCGTACCATTTTTGAAAAGTTGGTGAGAGCTGCTGGATTTGACCACTGGCAGTGATGAGAGTGCTAATGCCTGTGTTTGTGACACGAAGAAGAGGTCGTCGAAACTCAATGGCGCGAGCGAGAGTCATGATCATGTGTTGTTGGGGTTCAAATTGGTTTCCAAACCAAGAGTCATTGGTTAGGTTTACAATCCATTGTGCTCCTTGTTGAGAGAGGCTTTGAGTGAATTTAGGGTATAGACCTTCATAGCAAACTTGAGCGCCCACTTTCATGTGATGCCAAGAGATGACCTGTGGCCCTTGTCCTCTACCAAAGTGAGAAACAAAAGGGAGCCATTGGTACAAGCGTGGGAAAATATCTCCACCAGGGATGTACTCTCCGAAAGCAAGAAGAATGGATTTATCGTACTTTGTTGATGTTGTAAAAGGTGGTTCTAAAAAGAATATAGAGTTGTATGTTAATCCATCACCTGGTTCTGAGTAGGCCCCTGTGATAATAGGTCTTTGAATTTCTTTGGCTAGTTGAAACCATTGTTCTTGCAAATACAGAGATTGGTAAGGCGGATCTAGTGTTATGGGTAGAGCTGTTTCTGGAAGCACGATGGCTTCTGCCTCGGGATGTGCTAAGAGACCTTCTTTGATAAGATCCATATAGGAATTAAGAATATAACTTTGATATCCGGCCCCTTTTTCAGCATAAGCTTTTTCTAAGTTTCCAATATTGGCTTGAATGGCTAATACTTTGAGGTGTTGCGGCTCTTTTTCAAACTCTTTGGCTCTCCACAGTCCTGCCATATTTAATGAAACAAAAATCAAACAAAAGGTCACTGCCCAACGACTCACCAGCCTCCAATTTTGTCGTTGAGTGATCATGTGATAAAAGAAAATATGGAATAGAAGAGTTAAAAAACCAAGACCTTCTATTCCGATGAACTCAGCCCATTGAACAGCCGGCCAATGGGCGTATAGCCAAGGGTAGCCTAGGCTCCAAGGAAAAATTGTGGGGTAGAGCTGCTCAAAAATATAAAATAAGAAGCTATAGCAAAATAACTTTTCGTATGGGTTTAGACTTATTTTTCTTTGAATCCAAACGGCCACCGCACCTGAGAGGGGGAGTTGAAGTGAGGCAAAGCTAGCAAATGCTACGAGCCCTAAGATGGCTAGAGGTATGGGTAGATGTCCAAACTCTTTACCCGTGTGATAAATCCAATGGAATCCAATGATATTGAAGGTGAATTGGGCAAGCCATCCATACCAAAAGGCTTTTTTAGGGCTCCTCTCTTCTTGCCAGACAAGCCACAGGGGTAAAAAACAAAAAAATAGGGCCCAAGGATAAAAGGGAATGTAGCTGGTGGCCACAAGAAGGCCTGTGATCACGCTCAGAAGGAGCTTTTTGGACATGGTCATAGGAGTCCTAATCGCTTTGTGTTTTTCTTCGTCTTGGGATAAATTAAAATCCAGTATGAACGAAAGAACAACGGAAAACATTCAGCAAAACCGGCCCTTTTTTATTTCTACTGCGCTACCAACAGCACTATCTACGACACTGTGTCCGAAATGTGGTGAGCACTACAGATTAGATGCGCCTGAGTGCTCTTTCTGTGGACTTGTCTTTCGTAAATTTGAAGAAGCTCAAGTACCTTTGATGGTATATGGCTCTGAGAGGCTAGAAGTGGCGTGGTCTCATGTGTTAGAAAACTTTGAGGATATAAAATCCCACCAGGCTTTCTTTAAAATTTGCTTAGAAGAGAGAAATCTTACCTATGGAGCCTACCGCTATCGTCGCTTTTTGGAGGCTCAACCTACTCACACATTGGCACAGAAGATGCGTTACCAGTTTCGTCAGGCTGTTTTGACAACATTTTTGTCTACTTCTACAAAAACTCCGCCGGTTTCTTCAAGATGGGTGGAGTGGTCACTCTTTTTTTTATGTGCTGGTTTAGTTGGTGCTTGGTGCTGGAGTTTTTAGAATCTCCCTTAGGCTACTCAATCCCCTATCACCAATAGCATTCACACTAT
>Ga0066639_10000979_pt1 | contig 25610 bp, 21 predicted proteins | sample CryGeyCG2114_010_2_FD_59504 | JGI IMG/M metagenome (GOLD analysis project Ga0066639, IMG submission 59504) | Groundwater microbial communities from aquifer - Crystal Geyser CG10_big_fil_rev_8/21/14_0.10 | ecosystem: Environmental > Aquatic > Deep subsurface > Groundwater | place: USA: Utah...
AGCACTTGCTTGTACTGGATGCTTCACGGCAGCTCTAACAAGTGAGTTAGAAAAAAGTTTTCCTAGTACATTCGTTTTTTCTCGTGCATGTGTTATCTCAGTTTCTGCTTTTTGTTTGAATAAATACGATTGCCACGCAACTGCCAACAAAGATACAGCGGCGACTCCCAAAAACGCCGGTGCATTGTTGGAAAATGAAATACTCTGCGGCGTCCTAAACATAGCTTGTGCAATGTATGCACCCATAACTGTAACGGAACTAGCTTCTGCAAAGGTAGTTGCTAATTCAAGTCCTCGTGCAGCCCCACTCCTTGAGAGTGCTTTTTGCACAGAGAGCAATCCAGGAATAGGTACAGCACCTAGTAGTTTGTATGTCCCGGCTTTGTACGCAAATTTGCTAACTGGTTTCAGTTGGGCCTCGGCTTGTTTTATTGCTGGCTCCATAGCTTTTGCAAGCTCAATTGCACCATCATGGCGAAGTTTCGAATATTTATTTTTAGAAGGAAGTTTTTCAGCCCATCGCTTCATAGCGTCAATGACCTGTGCTCCTGTTGAATTTTTATCCGCCGTTACTTCTGCTAGTGATTCTATTAAATCAGGTACCCCGGCATTTTCTTCAGGTCCGACACCTGCCTCCTTACTTGGTGTAACAGTCCGTTCACCTGCATCTGCGAAAGGAGTGTATTTTTGTTGAATCTCGGTTGTGTTTTTGTCGAGAGATGTAGTTCTTAATTCATCAGCCAAATCAGAAAAACCTTTCAAAACACTTTTCCTATGTTTTTTATCTTGGGCACCGCTATCAAAATCCCGTACGGCCGCCTCCATAGTACCTTTTAGAACTCTCAAGGCTTGAATGCGCGCAACTGCTTCTTCCACATATCCTCTATTTTCTTCTATTTCTGCTTCTAACTGAGGATTTTTTTCTTTTAAGTCTTCTATCACTTTTTCCTTCATCTCCCTCGTAGCAACAGAACCCAAGTCAGTTATTCCATAGAGTCTTTCAATTATTTGACTCATTCCAGCTAACGGACCTTTTTCACGAACAGCTTCTAAAATAGCACTCTGGTTTAGGACTTTTTTTGGGATTACTTCAACAGTCCCATCTTGTGTTTGTTTAGGTGTCTCAGAAGCCATACGTTAGATTTTCATTATATAATTTTAGCATGTGCACAAAAACGTGGCGCTTCTTTCATTCTATAGTGGGTATAAATATAGAACCTTTGACATAACCGAAAAATAGGTAATAGTGTTCACGAAGTTCTTTCGAGTCCAACCGAAGGAGAGTAACTTTGGCGAACAATTTTAAACTCGGCCATCCCCATGCACACAGGGTTGACGGTAAATGCCCTGTATGCCGTCAAACTCTTCAGCTCTACGGCCACGGCATAAAGCTGAAAATCCCTGCACATGGGAAACCCGACAATGCTGGCGAGCTCTGCCCAGGTGGCGGCTCATCAGCAGAAGCTCAGGCATGAGCGGCTTGGTGCAAAGTAAGTTGCCGGAACGCTTTTTCGTTCCGGCACTTTTCTATTCTGGACACCCGTTTCTCTATACACATGAAAAGGCGTCTGCTAGCATACGTTCAACATGGAACGTTTTACCATACCTAAGTTTCTCCACCCCTATCTGATCTTCCTGCCAACAGTTGCACTTTTTCTAGGGTTTCTTTTTGATATTTTCACCCTTGGTAGACCTGACGCGTTGTTTGGTAATATCACCATTCTTGGATACCTTAGTATAAGTACGATTATAACGCTCGTTCTCCAGGCACGTTCTGATGAAGCTGATGAAAACCTCCGACTCATCCTTCTTGGTATTATCCAATTTAGTTTTGGAAACCTAACAAGTGCATTACTCGTTCTCTATTCACAAAGTGGAACGCTCGCTGGTAGTGCAATTTTTATTGGTATGCTCGTAGCCCTCCTTCTCGGAAATGAGGTCTTGCGGGACCGATATGCACGAACACAATTGCGTGTGATTATTCTCTATATTTTACTCCTTACCTATGCAACACTCAGTGTACCAATACTCCTAAACCAAATTGGTACGCCTATTTTCCTGATAAGCAACGCAGTGGCACTTGGAGTAATTTTCCTTGTACTTATGGCACTGACATTTGTATCTCGAAACCCGTTCGGTAAGACAAGGCGTCGTATTTGGGTATCAATCATTGCCGTAACGCTCATATTTAACGGACTCTACTTCACAAATCTTATACCGCCGGTTCCATTGGCACTAAAGCATATTGGCATCTATCATTCGGTAATTCGTACAGGAGATACCTACACAGCAACATATGAAGCGCCCCAATGGTACGAGTTTTGGAAGGATACCAATACTGTTCTTCATAACACTGCAAATGAAGCTACATATTGTTTCTCATCAGTATTTGCAACGACTGATTTAAAGACAGACATTCGTCATCGATGGGAAAAATACAATAGTGCAACACAAATTTGGGAGACCATGACACTTATCCCGTTCCCGATAACTGGAGGTCGTCAAAACGGATATCGTGGATACACACAGACCATGCAAGTAGACTCTGGGTTATGGCGCTGTAGTGTAGAGACTTCTCGTGGCACGCTCATTGGACGCACCGAATTTAACGTTCAGTCCGGAATACCAGAACTACACACCACTGAACTTTAGCGATAATGAGACGAGCGATTGCGTTCTAATTCTTCAGCTTGTTCTACTGCTTCTTCTGGAGTTAATTCTCCCCTCTGCAATTTGTTTCGCATGTCTTCTATTGCATCAATTTCAGAATCGACTGGCCCCATACGTATCTGCTGTTCAATCGCAGCGATTTCTGCTAACGCACTCACTATACTTTTTTTGTGTTCGTTCGGTTTTTCCATCCTTCTATATTAACATTTCTGTAAGTACGCTAAAATGTATACGGTATGGATGAGAAACCTCCTAAGAAAAGTTACAAAACAGCAGTAGAACGTGTTGAAGCGCTTCATAGAAGGATACGGAGACGGGCGGCATACGAACGCGCAAAAAAACGGGCAGACGAAAAGGAAACTTGGTCAGCATACGTAGAAGGGAGCTTACGCCGCCCCGAAGAGTTCCAAGCTATACATATACAAGCAAATGAGCACATCACACCAATCGACGATTCTCTCCCGCTTTCAACAAAGCCTAAAAGACGAACGACTGCAAAAAAACCACTTACCCCAGAGCAACAAGAACTCGCTGACGCTATTGCTGAGCTAGAAAAACAGAAAAAAGAAAGGATGGATGATGACCTCATACAAAAAATTAGTTCTGCAAACGAGGACGTCCTCACCCCCGATGGTGAGCCTGTAGACGAAGGTTAGTTACCATTCTATTTCCTCCTTTTCATGCTTTTTGAGGTACGCATTGGCCTTACTGAAGTGTCCGCATCCAAAAAACCCGTTGTATGCAGAAAATGGCGAGGGATGAGCAGCGGTAAGTACTAAGTGTTTTCTCGTGTCGATATTTTTTCCTTTTTCTTTTGCATAGTTTCCCCACAGCATAAAAACCAACCCCTCACGTTCATCTGAAAGCTTTTGGATGATTGCATCAGTAAATTCTTCCCATCCTTTTCTTTGGTGACTACCGGCAGCACGCGCACGCACAGTGAGCGTTGCGTTTAGAAGCAACACGCCTTGTTTTGCCCACCGCTCTAGGTTGCCGCTCTTTTCTATCGAATGTCCTAGATCTGTTTCAATTTCTTTAAAAATATTCTTTAGCGACGGCGGCAATGAAACTCCTTCATTTACAGCAAAACAAAGACCGTTAGCCTGCCCGTGTCCATGGTATGGATCTTGCCCAAGAATAACAACTTTCACATTTTCAAATGGACACAAATCTAACGCTCTAAAAATGTTTACCGGATGTGGATATACAGCACCTGCACTATATTCAGAATGAACAAATTCCCGTAACTCTTGGAAATATGACTTCTGAAATTCGTTCGCAAGATGCTTTTGCCACGAGGGCTCCATATTGACCTCCTTCATATATAAAAAATATCACAGTTACCATGCGTCGTCAGTAACATAAAAAGCGCCCCTATGGGGCGCTTTTTATCTATTTGCGAAAACAATCGCGACACTTGAGGTTGCTGGTGTCTCGTGGTTCAAATGGAAGGCTTGTGATAGCACCTCCACAATCAGCACATTTCCAGTTTCCTGAGAACATTTTTCGTTCATTATCACGTCGTGGTTGGTCACCTTGTCGTTTCTTGTGACAGTCGCGACACATAAGTGAACCTTCACGTGCTGGATCTGGCTGGAATGGAAGCTCAGTAATTGCTCCTCCACATCCACTACATTTCCAGTTGCCGGTGAACATTTTTCGTTCGTCGTTCATTTTAGATATGTTGTTTGCTACTAGTAGTACGTTCTCGAGTATCGACTCGGTTGCTGCATACTAAACTCTGCAAACAAACGAAACTTGAAAACCATGACGATAATACCACGTATGTTATACTGCTGCATCATATGGAAACGCCAGCGCTCGAAATTATAGATTTGCACAAAAACTACGGAACTACTGTCGCAGTAGATGGTATTTCTCTCACTCTTCCCAAAGGTGCTTTTCTTGGCTTACTGGGGCCAAATGGTGCTGGAAAATCGACTACGATTAACTGTATTGTAGGTGTGAACAGGATAACGAGCGGTACCATAAAAACATTTGGTCTCGATGTGGAGCATGACTATCGGGAGTCACGAAAGACTATTGGTATCGCACCACAAGAGTTTAATATTGATATCTTTGGAAAAGTTGAGAAGTTACTAGATTACGCAGCTGGCTATTACGGCATGCGTAAAGCGGAACGTGCCATTCGCGTAGAGGAGCTTCTTACTCAATTTGACCTTCAAAAACATCGCAAAAAGGCGTTCATGCAACTATCCGGAGGTCTCAAGCGACGTGTAATATTGGCTCGTGCCTTGGTACACAACCCAGAACTACTAATTTTGGATGAGCCAACCGCTGGGGTTGACGTTGAACTCCGTCGAGAACTTTGGAAATACCTCCAGCAACTTTCAAAAGAAGGTAAAACGATTTTACTCACCTCGCACTACCTCGAAGAGGTTGAGTTACTAGCTGACCGTTTTGCATTCATCAACGGTGGGAAGATAGTTGCGGAAGGCTCTAAGGAAAGCATGCTCGCAGGAGGAAAGAAGCTTGAAGACGTATATCTCGAACTTACTGGTAAAAAAGATGTTGTATGAACTGGATAGGCCTCTACACATTGATACGGAGAGAAGTGGAACGCACATTCCGCGTCGTTATCCAAACAATTTTCAGTCCGCTCATTTCTGCAACACTCTTCATCTTTGTATTTGGAACAGTCGTCGGAGGACGAATTGATGAGATAGGTGGCGTTCCCTATATTGTCTTTGTATTCCCTGGAATTCTTATCATGAATGTTCTTACATCTGCTTTTTCGCAAGCTTCCAGTACCGTCTATTTTGCAAAATGGGCTCGTACCATAGAAGAGTTGCTCGTGGCACCGCTTTCGTATTTCGAAATCATGTTCGGAATGGTGCTCAGCGCCGTTGTGCGCGCCCTGACGGTTGGCTTTGTGATTATGCTTGTAGGAATGTTATTTGGCGCAGTAAGCATGCATACCTTCCCTCTTTTCATATTCTATGTACTTGGTGTCTCAATCGTATTTGGCTTACTTGGTATCATTACCGGGTTACTTGCTAAAAGTTTTGAGCAACTCAATATCTTAAGTACATTCATTATTCTCCCGTTCTCATTTTTAGGAGGAATGTTTTACACACTCGACATGCTTCCTCCTGCTGCACAGAAAATTGCACTGTGGAACCCTTTCTTTTATTTTGTAGATGGTGTTCGTTTTTCAATGGCAGGAATTCATGACTCAAACTTGTACATTGGTGCACTTCTCATCACGACACTTGTTATCGGTCTCGGAGCTGTAGTGTGGTGGATTTTCTACACCGGATGGCGAATCCGCGAGTAAAACTCTACACTAGAAAAAACTGCGTACCACTACGCAGTTTTTTCTTTCTTCTTACGACATGATGGGCATTTACAACCGTACGGCTTAATAAATTCGTTAAAGTATTCTTCCCCATAGTCAAACCCGAGTTCCTCTCCGGCTTTTATATCGCGAAGTGCAGACAAGTGTATTTCACCGTCTTCAATTTCAGCTTCGACATTAGGATTACAAAAGTGGTTTACGTATCGAGCGATATTCTTCCGTGTTGCGCCATCTATGGTGTGTCGCTCATCTATCTCAAAAAGATATCGAGTCTTCCGCTGTGCTGCTTCCTGCGCAGTTATGCGTTCACCAATGTACTCAATGATGAATTCACCTTGCTTAATGGGCTCAGTTGCATAGAGTCCAAGACCTGCAGCTGAGCGTTTAACTGTATATTTTCTTTGTCCTTTGTGCATGTAACGGTACAATAGAGATATGGATGTTTACACAAATGTTGCAGCGACACAAGCCAATGGTGCTTTCTGGAACCTCGCACTGCTTACCATGATAGTGATTTTTATACTCTACAGTGGCATTTTGATATACCACTGGTATGCATATAGTTTGGAGACCAAGACGACGACACTAATGACGATAACGTACTTAGCATTAAGTATTGTTTTTATCGTTGCTCTGATTGTAAGCCGCGCATCTATCTAGCCACCATGAAACAATCCCTACTCAAAAAAAGTATCCACGTACAGGCTGACGAAAAAATTCTTGCGGTTGTTCGTAAGCACTGGTTCATTCTCATTACACGACTTCTAAATGTAGTACTTATCGGCACATTGCCATTTATTCTTGTCGCGATAATTGGCTCGTTTATCTCAGCCCCAGCAGCAGAAGTAATGTTCCTGACATCCGCGTGGCTCCTCATTGTTTGGATGTCACTTTTTACTGTATGGACAAACCACTATCTCGATATTTGGATAGTGACCGATAAGCGCATTGTTAACATCGACCAGATTCGTCTTTTCAAACGAAACGTCTCAACACTTCGAATAGAGAGGGTTCAGGATATCAAAGTCGAGACCTACGGTTTTTTTGCAACTCTATTTGGATTTGGAAACCTTCAAGTGCAAACGGCTGGACCAGAAGCGGGATTCTATTTGATAAAGAATATATACAATCCAGGTACCATACGAGATAAAATCCTTGAACGGGTTGATGAAGTAACTGAGCACCGAGACAACTTGGAATTTAATGTAGAAAAACGACCTACCCAAGGTGTGTAGTGACTCTATTTGGTTCACTCTCATTCTTTTGCTACTATTGGCACAATGAAACTCTCAACAGACAGTTATAAAGGAGTGCGCGACTTTTATCCGAAAGACAAGTTTGTTCACGATTACATCCTCAACACCTGGGCGCAAGTATGCGAAAGCTTTGGATATGAATCATACAACGCATCAATTCTTGAACCATCTGAACTCTACAAAAGCAAAACGAGTGAGGAGATTGTAAACGAACAAACCTACACCTTCGAGGATCGCGGTGGTCGAGAAGTCACTCTACGCCCTGAGATGACACCGACTGTTGCGCGCATGGTTGCTGCACAACAACGAGAACTTGGCTTTCCACTGCGTTGGTATTCAACACCAAACTGTTTTCGGTACGAACGCACACAACGTGGGCGTTTGCGTGAATTTTGGCAACTTAACGCAGACTTATTTGGCGTTGCAGGAATTGATGCGGACATAGAAGTCATTTTACTCCTCTTTAAAATCATGATTTCGTTTGGTGCGACGAGTGCAGATTTTGAAATACATGTTAATGACCGTCGTGTTTTTGAACACATCTTTGACGAAGTAGGTATTGACGCTGGGACACGTAAAAGCATTATGTCGTTGCTCGACAGACGCGCAAAAATAGATAATTTCGAAAGTGAACTCGAGTCACTGACCGGAGACAAGGCATCAAAACTTATCTCGCTTTTAGACAGCGCGGCAAGCAATCCCCTTTTGGAAAATTTGCGAGCTCGTCTTGCGGAACTTGGTATAGGGAACATAGTCGTGGACACCAGTATCGTTCGAGGATTCGACTACTACACCGGCATGGTATTTGAAGTTATGGACACGGCAAAAGAGAATAATCGTGCAATCGCTGGTGGTGGCCGCTACGATAATCTCCTTTCGCTATTTGGCACCGACCCTATCCCGACTGTTGGCTTTGCTATAGGAGACGTTACCATGCGTGACTTCCTAGAAACACATGGTCTTGTCCCAGAGTATGTTTCTCCAACCGACCTTATGCTCTGTATCTTAAATGCAGACGCGACTGCATTTGCTGACAAACTTGCAATTACACTACGAGAGCAAGACATCAATGTCGCAGTAAACTATTCTTACAAAAAGGCAGGAGACCAAATAAAAGTCGCAGACAAAAAGGGTATTCCGTTTGTTGCATGCATTGGCTCGAAGGAAGTTGAAACCGAAAAGGTCACTGTAAAGCGCCTTGAAAGTGGCGACCAAAAAGAACTCGCTCTCGACGCGATAGCTGACCACATTTTTACTCAAGAACTCTAGTTACATAGAGCTGTGATACAATCTTCTCCAATGCGAAAAATCGTCTTTGATATTGAAACAAGTAACCAATTTTCTGACGTAGGATCAGGGGATGCTACAGCCCTCGATATTTCTGTTGTCTGTATTTACGACTCAGAAACAAAAAAATACTACTCCTTTGAACAAGAAGCTTTTTCAGAACTGTGGCGCTTTATAGAAGGCGCTGACATGCTCATTGGTTTTAACTCAGACCACTTTGATATTCCCCTTCTTAACAAATACTATCCTGGCGACCTGACTCATATTAAAAGCCTTGATTTGTTAAAAGAAATTTATACGTCGTTTGGGCGCCGTATTAAACTAGACATGATTGCTGAAGCCACACTTGGTGAAAAGAAAAGTGGTAACGGCCTACAAGCAATACAATGGTGGCGTGATGGGGATAAACAACGTGTGATTGATTACTGTATCCAAGATGTAAAAGTGACAAAAGATATCTACGAGTACGCATTGAAACATGGAAAAGTACAGTACAAAGACTTAGGAAAAATAAAAGATATTCCGCTTGATACACGCACATGGGAAGATAAGGAGGACGCTTCCCTTACTCATACGCTTCCCTTTTAATTTTACAAAAGTTCAACTACAACAATAACGAGTGCGAGTAGTACACGATACCCAATAAACACATAAAGCGTATTGTTCTTCAAAAACTTAAGAAGTAAGTGGATGACAAGAAGACCGACAACAAATGCGGTTCCAGTACCTACAAGCATGGGTACACTTATATGCATAAGGCCTATATCGAGCGCCTTCTTTGCACCAGCACCAAGCAAAAGCGGTACCCCGAGCAGAAAACCGAATGTCGCGGCCTGCGCACGATTCATACCAAAAAGCATTCCCGCAGAAATAGTCATTCCTGAACGACTCATTCCTGGTATCAAAGCAAGCGATTGAAACAGTCCAATCGTGAGACCTTTCTGCCACCCATGTTGCATGTACTTAAATATACGAACCTGTCCCTGAAAATGCTCCGCAGTCAACATGATTCCTGAGCCAGCAACAAGTGCCCCTGCAACCAACAATGGATTCCGAAAAAGTGTTGCCATAATGTCCTCAAGCAACAGGCCGAGAATAACTGCGGGAATAGTACCTGCAATAAGTGCCATGACCATCTCTTCACTTTCAGTTAGTCGATTACGTCTGATGAACGTTTTGGGAAGCGCGAGAGCGGTACGACATAATGCATAGATATCGCGCCAAAAATACACTACAATCGCCGCAGCAGTCGCAAAGTGCAATAATGCATCAAATGCTAAGTCCGAGCTTCCCACCGACCCAAGTATTTGGTGGCCTAAAATAAGGTGTCCGGATGAAGAAATAGGGAGAAATTCTGTTAATCCTTGGATACTACCAAGTAGAACAGTCGTAAAAATAGCGTGCTCAACCATGTGTGATACAATCTTACAACATTATCGTTAGTTAACAAATTTAGAAAATATTATGTCCGCACAAAAAGCAAATCTTATCACTCCAATTGCAATTGTGATTGCTGGAGCACTTATTGCAGCAGCTCTCTACTTTGCACTTGGTGGTGCACAGGCTTCCACAGGTGACACCGTAACAGCACCTACAACACCTATTGCAGGTGTACAAGCTGATGATCATATCCAAGGAAACCCTGACGCAAAAGTTGTTATCGTAGAATATTCAGATACTGAGTGTCCGTATTGCAAGCAGTACCATGAAGTACTTAAGGAGGTTATTTCTACTTACTCACCAAGTGACGTAGCATGGGTATACCGAAACTTCCCTATTCCTCAGTTGCACTCAAAAGCTCCTAAGCAAGCAGAAGCACTTGAATGTGCAGCGGAACTCGGAGGAAACGAAACGTTCTGGAAATACACAAACCGTCTCTATGAACTAACTCCATCAAACAATGGTCTCGACATGGCTGAACTTCCAAAAATTGCAGAGTACGCAGGACTTGATGTAGCTGCATTTCAACAATGTCTTGATAGTGGGGCTATGAAGGAGCGAGTTGACGCTGATACAGCTGAAGTAGTTGCAGCAGGCGGCCGTGGTACACCTCACAACATTATTCTCGTTAATGGCGAGCAATATCCTCTCGAAGGGGGTCAACCTTTCGACACCATGAAGCAAATTATTGACCAGCTTCTTAGTACTCAGTAGTCCTAGGAGGCACGCAGATGTATGAAAAAACGGGATTGTAATCCCGTTTTTTCATGCCTGAACTATTGCATTAAATCTCGCAACTTGCAGTATTCACACTCACCTTTTTTATGTGCATCACAACGCACATCCCAAAACGATAAACTCAGTACTTCCCTAGACATCTGTTCTATTTCCTTTATGAGTGCCTCGACATCATTCTGCGTAATAACAAAATCTTCGCGCACATAGCTTCCATTATCTTTTGGCTGAATGAAATCAACAACACCATGTTTCATTTTATACTTTCCCTGTGCATCAATGAGCATTCGATAAAACACGAGCTGCCTAAAATAGTTACCTGAGCCGACTGCTTTCGTACCACCCATAATGTGATTCCGCGACTTCGGTTTCCCCGTTTTATAGTCAACCACAGCAATGCCATCATTATAAATCTCTACCTTATCTAACTCACCTCGTACACGTATCTGTGGCAGTTCTTCCAGTGAGAGGGGGATAGTTAAATCTACCTTATATGCACTAAGTGTTTCTTTACGCCACGAACCATTGTACGTATCGAACCAGCCCGAAAGAGCATCATGCCCTTGTTCATACATTTCTGTAAACGCGTTACCAGAAAGAGATGTCTGCTCAAGGGCTTCTTGATAGGCATCAAGAAGGAAGTTTTTATCTGGCTCGCCATGCTCGTATGCAATAAAGAATGCCTTAAGGGCACGGTCAACCGCGGTACCAAGGGTCATATATTTAGTAGGAATCTTCGGTATACGCACAAGGTTGCTATAGAAATACTGCCACGGACACGCAAGATAGTTATTGAGTGCCGTAACTGAAAGTCCCTGCTCCACAAAAAGCTCACGTAAGTATTCCCTGTCTGCAACCGAAAGACTCTGCATTTCTGGCTTTGCCTGCAGAAACACTTCTGGTGAGAGACTTTGTTCAAACGCCTGTTCATCTACCATTTCAATATATTCAGGATTCATTTCTTCAATAAACTGTGAAGGCAATCGAGCACTGCCACTTTGTGAAGTTGTCCCATAACTAACACTCACTCGAATACGTGCTCGCGTAAGCGCTACGTAAAACAATCGCCGCTCATCTGCATTGTCCTGCTCAGTAAGTGCATGTATAGGAAGCGTAAAATCCGACATCTTCCGCTTATTTCCCCAGTGAGTATCCCAAGCGCCGACAATATAGACATAATCAAATTCAAGACCTTTTGACTTATGTGCCGTCATCAAACGAACCCCTCGACGTGCATGCTGTATCCCAGCGGACTGTTTGATAGAAATATTATATTCATCCATGAGGTCTAAGTGCGCTATTAGGTCACTTAGTTTGTATGTGCGGTTTCCTCGTGCAAGTTCTTCAACGGTTCGTGCAAGAGAATGTAACTTCTCGAGCATTTCTACCGAGCGCGTTGAGTTGAGTGCAGTAGTGAGAAACCCAGATTCATCGAGTATCATATTGAACACATCAGTAACCGGGTCGTTGTTCCCGGCTTGCGCCCATTTGGATAACCGCTTAGCAAATACAGAAAACTGCTTTGGGTTCCCCACACCGATTTCCTTAAGTTTCGCTTCAGAAAAAATGCAATCGTACACAGGGATACGATTCCGCGCACTGTATTTAAGAATCTTAAATATATCAATCGGCTCAAATCCCAAAAAACGCACATGGAGTACTTGTGATACCAATTCCTTGTTCCCAAAATCCGCGACCGTCCGAAGCAAGGTAATGAACTGTGCAATGCTTGTATCGTCAAGAATATCCCTGTTTGATTCTACTGAGTACTGAATACGTTCACGCTCGAGTGCTCGCGCAATATACCCTGCATCGGCGTTCGTACGATAGAGCACCGCAATTTCGTCTGGGGCGACTCCCTCTCCAATAAGCCGTTCAATATCTTTAGCGACCCAGAGCGCCTCTACCTCATCTGAACCAAACGCTCGAATCTGAACCGCCTCTTTCTCTATAGCCGCACGAGATTCGAGCGCCACACGTTCTATATCATCATCTGACGAATTTATGACACTATGTGCAGCATCAAGTATCTTCTGTCCTGACCTATATGAGTGCTTGAGTTCAACTACCTCGGCCTTTGGGTACTTATTTTTAAAATATAAAAAGTTTTCTAGTGACGCACCTTGAAATCGGTAAATTGCCTGTTTCTCATCACCAACAATAAAAAGGTTTGGGTCGTCATGAAAATCCACTAATAACTCGAGTAGGCGGTTTTGGGATGCGTTAGCATCCTGATGCTCATCGGCAAGTACATAGTGATACTCTTCCTGCAGACGCTGCAGGACATCCCTATCTTCGTCCAAGCGGCGCACTGCAACACTAATCATGTCGTTATAGTCGTACAGCTTCCGCTCGCGTAATTCATGCTCATACGCCTCATACAATTCCCCAAGTTCTTTATTTTTTTCGATACTCTTTTGTGTTTTTTGATGCACCGTCTTCATCTTCCCTTTATATGCACCTTTCTCGTTATATAAATCGTCTTGTGCCAAAAATAGTTTTTTGCTTTCCTCAACTCGTCGTTTGAAATCTTCTGGTTCAACGTACTCGCTCTTGAGGTCATCAATAGCGTTTAGACTTTTTTTTGCATATGCAAAATTATCATGAAATGGACGCAATATCTGTAACGCATCGTTTCTTTCGATGATTTCCCGCATGAGTAAAATTTGGTCGATGTCAGTAATCTGCTCAGAACTAATGAGTCGAGGGAAATCCTCCGGAAATCTTTGAATCATCGTGTTGCAAAACCCATGGAAGGTATAGATGCCGACACGGTATCCGTCTGAACCAATCATCGAGACAAGCCTTTTCCGCATAGCAGCAACTCCCGCTTCAGTAAAAGTTAGCGCCAAAATAGATGATGGTTCCGTGTCTGTTTGCTTTAAAATGTTAGCAATTCGAAGTGTAAGAATCTGTGTCTTACCCGTTCCCGGCCCAGCAATGACCATTACAGGCCCCTCGATAGTCTCAACAGCTTTTCGCTGTTCTTTGTTGAGCATTGCGAGACTTTTATTGAATTCAGGAGTAGTTTTTGAACGTACCATTTGTTAAGTATATAGAACCAAAGAGGTGTGTCGACTCACTTTTTAAAAACCCCGCAGAATTTCTACGGGAAGGCTCAACGTCAGTCTTTTAATGCTAAACGCCTCAACCGGTTGAGGCGTTTAATTTTTAGACTATTAAGCAGTTTTTACTGCGTTTGAAATAGCTTCAACGATTCCGTCTTCAAAAGGCCCAGGAATTATTCGTTCAGCGGTCGGGTTCTCAACAATAGCAGCGAGAGCATAGGCCGCTTTGATTTTCATGTCATCAGTAATTTGAGAAATCTGTGCCTCGATAGCTCCTTTAAAAATTCCCGGAAATACAAGAGAGTTATTTACTTGGTTCGGATAGTCGGAACGTCCTGTTGCAACAATGACAGCACCTGCTTCGCGCGCCACTTCTGGGTCTATCTCTGGCACAGGATTAGCAAGAGCAAATATGATTGGATTTTTATTCATAGTTGCCATCATTTCTTTCGTAAGAATATTTGGAGCTGAAACACCAATAAATACATCCTTCCCAACAACCGCTTCTGCCATACCGCCACAAATTTCGCTAATGGCGCAACATTCAAGTATTTTTTCTTGCGCAACATTTAAATCTTCACGACATTTTGAGACAATGCCACCACTGTCTACCATAGTAACTCGCGAAAACCCTGCTTTCTGTAGTAGTGAAACAATTGCGATTCCAGCAGCACCTGACCCAGTAACAACAATTTTTAAATCTTCCTTTTTTTGACCTGTTACTTTTAACGAATTGAGAAGCCCCGCAAGAACTACAATTGCAGTGCCGTGCTGGTCATCATGAAATACTGGTATCTTGAGCACTGCTTTTAATCGTTCTTCTATTTCAAAACACCTCGGCGCTGAAATATCTTCAAGGTTAATGCCGCCGAATGTTGGAGCGATGCGGAGTACAGTATTTACAATTTCATCGACATCTTGTGTCGCAAGTGCAATTGGGAATGCATCGATGTTCGCAAATGTTTTAAAGAGTGCACACTTACCTTCCATTACTGGCAATGCAGCACTCGGTCCGATATTTCCTAATCCCAGAACGGCAGAACCATCCGTAATAACTGCGACCATCTTTTTTGTCGAAACTAAATCGCGCGCACGTTCTGGGTGCTCTGCAATTTCAAGGGAAACTGCCGCAATACCAGGAGTGTACGCAACAGAAAGTTCTTCTGTGTTTGTTACTGGGAACGTGCTCTCTATACGTAATTTACCGCCGCGTTCTTCATGTAGCCGAATTGATTCTTCTCCGTAATTCATGAATGGACAGTATACCACAGACGTTATTTTTCCATTATGCACAGGCATTATGCGCTATGCACTCATGCCGACAAAAAGCTCTTGCGGCTTGGCGGCAATAGGCGTAGGATGTCTCATTGTCGTTTTTAAAGTTAGTAATTAAACGTATTTTAGACCGTAATTCTATATGATCACCGTATCAAGTGCCTTTGCGCTATTCCTTATCCTAGCCCTTGCCAGCGCAGTCTTTTTTGTCTCCACAAAGACAAAATTGCCGTACACCGTCCTATTAACATTCCTCGGTGTCCTCCTTGTACCACTTTCGCTTTTCCCACCCCTTGAGTTTCTCCGTGAGTTCTCTCTAACTCCAGAACTCCTCTTTTACATATTCTTGCCTACGCTTATCTTCGAGTCGGCATACAACATGAGCATCCGCCGTGTCGTTGATGAATTTAAGCCAATTCTCTTGCTTGCCATCGGCGGCTACCTTATTTCAGCATTTGCTATCGGTGGTGCACTCTGGTTTATTTTTGGTCTGATAGGTCTTCCAATTCCGTTTGTGGTAACTCTATTATTTGGTGCACTCATTTCAGCAACTGACCCGGTTGCCGTACTTTCACTCTTTAAAGAGTATGGTGCACCACGCCGTCTCTCACTCATATTTGAAGGAGAGAGTCTCGCAAACGATGCCACTGCACTTGCATTGTTTTTGGTTACGCTTGGTCTTATGAGCACAGGCTTTACAACAACTGGCCTCGCATTAGGCGGTGTTACGTTTGTGAGCATGCTCGTTGGAGGTGTTATCTTTGGTCTCGTTGTCGGGGGTATTATGGTACGTCTCATAGGAGTGTTTCGTGAACAAGAATTCGTTGCTATTACATTGATGATTGTGCTCGCGCACATTACCTTCCTCCTTTCTGAAATCGTAAGTGACGGCTTCAGTGAAATTGGACTTGGTTTTATACAGTTCTCACCAATTATCGCAACAACCGTCGCCTCATTACTTATGGGTAACTATGGACGATACAAAGTAACACCACACGCAGAGGAATTCGTTGAGAAGTTTTGGACGCAGTTCGCCTTCATGGCGAACTCTATTGTGTTCGTACTTGTCGGCCTTCTTGTCGCGCCAGTTCCTTGGACGTCTGACATCGTCGCACCATTGGTTATTGGTGTTCTTGTTGTAGCTATTGCACGTGCTATTTCTACCTATTCAGTTATTTTCCCATACAACATGTTCGCAAATGCAAGTCAGAAGATTCCATTTGCATGGCAACACCTTCTCGCGTGGGGGTCACTACGTGGTGCTCTTGCCGTTATGTTGGTGCTCGTCATCCCCGAGTCTCTTACCATGCCAGGATGGTCTCTCGACATCTCTATCCGAGACTTCCTACTCATGCTCACCGTATCATCTATTTTCACCACGCTCTTTATAAAAGCCCCGACCATTGGGCCGATCATGCGCAAGCTCAAAATTACAAACCTTACCCCGCTTGAAGTCGTTTCGTCTGAAGAAGCGCGTGCCATGGTATTCGGCACTACACTTCTTAAACTAAAAATGTATTCAGATAAGGACTACATAAAAAGTTCAATTGCTGCGCGATTTGCCCATGAGCATGAAGAGCGATTTAAGGTATCGTGCCAAAAGTGCCAAGGTGCATACGATGCAAAGGATGCGATACTCGCCGAACGCGCACTACGTCTTTACACTATTGGGTATGAGAAGCAGGTACTTAAAGAGCTACTCGCATTTGATGAAGTAAATGAACGTGTCTTTAAGAAAATTTTTGGCAAACTCACTATCCAAGGAGAAGCAATTGAAGGTGGTGAAGAGAACCCAAACCCTTCAATTACCCGTGATTACCGTGATGTATTCGAAAACTTGGCACAACGAATAAACTTCTGGAGCAAACCAACTGAACGTGACCTCGTCGAAGATTCATACCTCTACTACCGAGCGCAATCTATCCTTGCTCGTAAAGTGCTCAAGGAAATGAAGCGACTTGCAACAGAATTTGATAGTCCAATTTTCAATGCAGACATGATTGAACGACTGTCTCAGGTCTACGCAAAGCACCAGAAAGAGGCAATTGAAAAAGCTGATGACATAACCGAAGCAAATGTAGAAGTTATCGAAGAACTTAATGAGACCCTAGCGGCGCGCAGTATCTTCCGTGTTGAAAACAAAATACTTGAACAATTGCAACACCGCGAAATGCTTACTCCAAAACTCTTCCTTACACTTAAAGATGAGTACGCAAAAGAAGCTCACGTTTCGTACGTACACACTGAAGGAGAAGGGCGTGTATAGTATCTACAAAGTAGTCTGTATAGAACCCTCCCTAGGCTTTGTTTGGGGAGGGTTTTTACTAGTTATATTGTCGTGGCAATTTTATCAATCGTATCAACAAGTTCTTTTTGTGCATCTTTTTCAACGAACGTTAAAAGGAAAAGTGTTACAGCAAGACGACATTCAGACAAATTACTCTCACACAAATTGTTTTTCCGCTCCTTCTTGAATACACCTACATTATTAAAATCGCTGAGCACGTACTCGAGAGTGCCTCTATGTCGTCCGTCCTTCAAAAATCTAAATAAAAATGCATCCCTATATATTTGTATATTATTATCAGCAGCTTTCTTTGCGTCCTGTAAAAAAGACCTTATGAAACTTTCAAAGTTATCTATATGTTGCAGCTTTGGTAACTCTTTTTCATTAGGTACAGAAGAAGAATTTTCTGGTGTAGAAAAAACGACATACTCTCCCCCATCACTAAAATCTGTCATTGCTATAATGCCTCTGTTTGTATCTATCCTATATGTTGGCAATACATGCATACCAGCATCTTTACAGGCTTTGTACATAGCAAACTCGTGTTCTATCTCTTTTTCTTCATTAGCGCGCCCATAATTTCGATAATTTTTAAGCGCTAGATGCACTATTCGTTCCTGCCCATTGTGTTCAACTCTCAGAGCATTTTCAGCAACCGTCCCATACCCACCACGCCCAAGCCATCGTGCAGTCCCTGGAACAATACTTACATCCATACTCTTAGCGTCTTCCGACCCAGAATGTTTTGTTAGATTTAATTTTTCAACCATACTGATAATAATACAGGTTAAAAATAAGTAGTCCAAAAACGGAAAAACCGACCTCTAGAGGTCGGTTTTATATTAATAATTCTTTAGTTGTGCTGCACGGTCGTGGTAGCGAATCTTCTCAAGCGCCTTTGCTTCAATCTGTCGAATACGTTCGCGAGTAACGCCGAACATTTTTCCCACCTCCTCAAGTGTATGACAAATACCTTCATCATTTAGCCCATTGCGCATCTCTAGAATCTTGCGTTCTTTATCTGAAAGTTCTTCTAATACAGCAAGGATGTGTTCTGAAAGAATACGACGGCTCGCAACTTGGTCAGGAGATTCCATTTTGTCGTCAGCAATAAAGTGTCCGAGTGTAGACTTGTCTTCTCCTTCGTCTCCAACTGGAGATTCAAGTGACACAGTAGCCTGACTAATCTTTTGGATGTGATGCACTTTATCTACATCAAGACCCATCTCAACTGCGATTTCTTCTGGCATAGGGTCGCGTCCCAAGTGCTGTGAAAGCTCACGCACTTTTTGCTTGTACTTAGCAATGGTTTCAACCATGTGCACAGGAATACGAATAGTACGAGACTGGTCAGCAAGCGCACGGGTGATTGCTTGGCGAATCCACCATGTTGCGTAGGTTGAGAACTTGAATCCCTTTGTGTAGTCAAACTTATCAACAGCCTTAAAGAGTCCAAGGTTCCCCTCTTGGATGAGGTCAAGTAGCGTGAGGTCGCTTGAGCGGCCTACATACTTTTTAGCAATAGAAACCACAAGACGAAGGTTTGAACGCGCCAAAATACCACGCGCTTCATCGTCTCCCTCCTCAATACGCTTAGCGAGTTCCTTCTCACGGTCTGCACCAATCAATGGGTACTGTCCGATTTCGCGAAGGTACATTTGTACTGAATCACGCGACGCGTCACTTCCTGATCCGAACTTTCGTTTATCAAGCAACTCTTCAGTGTTGTCGTCCAACATACCGCCACTTTCAAGGATGTCGATGCCGGCAGCAGCAAAACGCTCATACATGTCTTCAAGAAAGACAATGTCTGATTCAATAGTAGGAAATTCTTTTAGAATTTCATCGTAGGTAATGTATCCACGTTCGTGTCCTTTCTTGAGCAAGTTTTCTGCCTGCTTCTCATTCTTATTTCCTCCCACCTTTGGCGGCGTCCGCTTTGGAGTCATTTTCTTTATTGCTGCCTTTTCAGAAGTTTTTGGCGCTGCGCTTGTACCTTTCTTGGGAGTTACCGCTTTCTTTGTTGTTATCCTTTTTGCAGTTATCTTCTTTTTAGGCACCGCCTTAGAAACAGCCTTTTTCTTAGGAGCTGCTTTTTTCTTCACACTCGCCTTTTTTGCTACCTTCTTAGCAGCTGGACGAGCAGTCTTTTTTACCGCCTTCTTTTGAGCCATAGTTTCTACTACTTTATAGTGTTTTTGCTAATTTACAAGGGGTTTATAAATGGTTGTCAAGTTGTCGTAGTTTTTCAAGTAATTCTTGGTATATCTTCTCGTAGGTGCTTATATGTGCTTCATTTCCCTCACTCTCAGCTTTACGAAGCGAAATACTAGCCTCATCTACCTGTTTCTGCAACGACCGCTTTAGAAGACGGTCTAGGAGCTCAAGAATTGCACTCTTCATGCTATCTGCATCATGATACAGTGCTTCAAACTTAAATGCGGCTTCTTTATTGTCTTTGAGCTGTTCCTCAAGTGCTTTAAATCCTATAGGAGTCACTGCTTCTTCTATCTGTGCTCGTAGACGCTTGCAGTCGACAAGGGGTTCCTTCAAATCTTTCTGCCAGAGATACATAAGTATCAGCTCATCTGCTGCGCCAAGCTTTTTTCCTTCCACACCCTTATGAGCAACTGTTGTAATTCCTTCATTGTGTTCGACACGTATCTTTGAGAGTTCTTGTCGAACAGCTTCTTCACCTACTGAAAGCTGTGCTGCAACTCGTTGAATGAAGTGACTCTTATCTATCTCGCTTTCAATTTCATGAAGGTACGGAAGTACTTCTTTTTGTACTACCAGTTTAAACGTCCGCTCATCCTTTGTGTCTGATCGATAGTGGTCGAGAAGAAAATCTACTACGTGTTTTGATTCCTTTATTGTTTTCTTCCATGTTTCTATCTCACCAGTGGCAAGCATGTCAGCTGGGTCTGAGCCCACTGGAAGTGCTGCTATCTTTACATCAAATCCGGCACGAAGTGCCATCTTGGCCGACTTCCCCGCGCTTGTAATACCCGCAGTATCAGCATCGAGTGCAATACAAAGGTTCTTAGACATGCGCCCTAATAGGGTTATATGCTCCTGTGTAAGCGCAGTACCTGAGAGGGCGACAGTATTGTGGTATTTAGCTTGATGCGACGCTATGAGGTCCATTTGGCCTTCTACGAGAATTGCAAAGTTAGACTTTCGTATCGCTTGCCGTGCACGGTCATACCCATAGAGTATTTTCGACTTATGATACAAAGGTGTCTCAGGAGAGTTTATGTACTTACCCGAGACATCATCTTCCTTGTCAAATATTCGTCCAGAAAATGCAACGACGCGCCCAACGCTGTCTGCAACAGGAAACATGATGCGCGACCGAAAGCGGTCGTACATTCCCTTGTTCCCCGACTTTATCAACCCTGCCTCCTCGATATGCTTCTCAGAGAATCCTGCCTTCTTTAAGTACTCGAACGCATCACTCCAACTGTCAGGTGCAAAACCAATTCGAAATGAATTAATTGTTTCGTCGGTAAGGCCGCGTCCTTTTAGATACGCGAGTGCCTTTTGATTCTTCTTGAGATTCTCAACGTAGAATTCTGTTATCGATTCAAGGATTGAAAATAGTACATCTTTATCATCTTTTTCAATACCACGTTCGTTCGTAAGTTCTACGCCAGCCTTGTCTGCAAGTGCTTTTAGCGCACCTTTAAAATCAAGACCTTCGATTTCTTGTATGAACGTAAAGATATCTCCTCCGACACCACATCCGAAACAGTGGTAGCTCTGCCGTGTGGGAGACACCATAAATGATGGAGTCTTCTCAGCATGAAACGGACATTTTCCCCGAAGACTGCCACCTGCTGGTTTTAAGTCGACATACTGCCCCACAACTTCTTCAATAGAGAGCCGTTCTTTAATGTTTTCCACGTTGCCTGCTGCCATATATATCAGCAATAGTATCACGCCTGCACCTACGAGGCGTGCTAGCTATCGCACATTTTCTATTGAGCGTTCTATTACGCTCGTTCAAGACGAGTGAGTTCGGCCCGAAGTTCTTCCATGTTCTTGTGCTTCTGACTTCCTGCGAATCCTGTTCCAGCTGGAATAATGCGTCCAACAATAACGTTTTCTTTCAATCCTTCGAGTTTGTCTACTGCACCACGAACTGCTGCTTCTGAAAGTTTACGTGTTGTGTTTTGGAATGATGCTGCTGAAAGGAAACTATCTCGAGTAAGTGCCGTTTCGGTAATACCAGTAACAAGCTGCTCTGCAGTTGCTGCGGCACCACCAGCCTCCTTTGCACGGTTGTTTTCTCGTTCTAGTTCAACGTCTTCAACAACCTGTCCAATTGAGAACTTTGTATCTCCAGAGTTCTTAATCTTGCGACGTGAGAACATCTGCTTGATAACGATTTCAAGGTGCTTACGTGAAACCGCAATACCTTGAAGTTCGTAAATCTTGTTAATCTCAGAAATGATGTACTCCTGTACGAGTTCCTTTCCAGCGTATTGGTAAAGGTCATCGAGTTCTGCAGAACCATCGGTCATGAACTGACCCTTAGTTACCGCTTGTCCTTTCTTTACAAGGATTAAACGTACTGAAGGCACTTTGTATTCAATGTCTCGCTTACGTGAGCTCTTACTTGAACCTTCTGGAAGAAGCGTAATGATTGTATCTTCACCTTCTTTTATCAAGTCAGATACAACACCATCGATACGAGCAATAATTGCCGGACTCTTTGGTGAGCGACGGTCGAATACTTCTTCCACACGTGGCAAACCTTGTGTAATGTCTCCTCCTACTGAAGCGGCACCACCGGCGTGCTTCGTGTTCATTGTTAGCTGTGTTGAAGGCTCTCCAAGAGATTGCGCAGCAACAGTACCAACAGATTCTCCGATATCTACAAGTTCGTTTGTCGTGAGGTCGTATCCGTAACACTGCTGACATACACCACGCTGTGTTTTACAGGTCATTGGAGAACGTACAATAACGGTCTCTACTGATGAGTTTGCAATAACCTCTGCATCAAGTGCAGTGATAAGGTGACCACGTCCGAACAATTCTTTTCCACCGTCTACAACAGGTTCAGCAACAACACGTCCCTTTGTTGCGCGTCCAAGTGATATTTCCATACCAAGTGCGTTTACGCGGCTTACTTCTACTCCTTCTTTAGTATTACAGTTTGCCTCAGTTACCACGATATCTTGTGCAACGTCGAAGAGACGACGTGTAAGGTATCCGGCTTGAGCTGTCTTTAGCGCTGTGTCGGCAAGACCCTTTCGTGAACCGTGAGTTGTAATGAAGTACTCAATTGGCTTCATACCTTCTTTGTATGACGCAATAACTGGAGTTTCAATAATGTCACCGTTCGGGTTTTGAATAAGACCCTTCATACCAGTCATCTGTGTAAGCTGCCCGACAGAACCACGAGCACCTGAGGTAATCATGTCGCTCACAGAACCATGTGGGTCTACTGCTTCCATCACTGAGTCCTCGATATCAGTCTTAGCTTTCTGCCAAATCTCGATTGCCATTCGACGACGCTCTCCTTCTGAAAGAAGTCCTTCGTTGAACTGGTTTCGAAGCTCAAGTACAGCACGTGTACTCTTTTCGATAATTGCTTCTTTCTTTGGTGGTGTTGCAAGGTCTGAAAGTCCCCAGGTGATACCCGCGTGTGTTGCGTACTTGAATCCAAAGACCTTAATTTTGTCGAGAATGCTTGGCATACCACTGAGGCCATAGCGAGCAATAAGGTCATCAACGAGCTTGTTCATACGACGACGGTCAACGGTCTCATCAATGTATGGGAAGTCCGTTGGAAGCACTGAGTTGAACAAGAGACGTCCGATAGTTGTTTCGAATAACTGTCCGTTATATGCAGCGTACTTTGGTGAATCACTTGGAAGCACCTTAATCTTTGCACGGAAGTCTACTACCCCGTAGTCGTACGAACTGATAGCACGGTTTGTTGTTTCAAATATCTTTCCTTCTCCCTTTGCCCCTTCAACAACCTTTGTCATCCAGTAGATTCCAAGAATCATGTCCTGACGTGCGTTTGTTGTGACGTCACCTGAACCAGGCTTAAGAATGTTCTTGTTTGAAGACATGATAGTCCGCGCCTCGTACTGTGCTTCATCTGAAAGTGGTACGTGAACGGCCATCTGGTCTCCGTCGAAGTCGGCGTTAAACGCTTCACATACAAGTGGGTGCAACTGAATAGCTGAACCTTCAATAAGAACAGGGCGGAATGCCTGCATACTCTGACGGTGAAGTGTTGGAGCACGGTTAAGCAACACGTGTTTGTCACGAATCACCTCTTCAAGGATTGCCCACACTTCTGGAATACCTTCTTCAATCAAACGTCCTGCTCCACGGATGTTGTACGCGATTTCTCGCTCCAATAGTCCTGAAATAATGAACGGACGGAATAGTTCAAGAGCCATGTGCTTTGGTAGACCACACTGGTCGAGTAGCAAGTCTGGACCGACAACAATAACTGAACGTCCTGAGTAGTCGACTCGCTTACCGAGCAAGTTCTGTCGGAAGTAACCCTGCTTACCTTTTAGATAGTCAGCAAGAGACTTAAGTGGACGTGAACGCTGTCCTCCAACTGAGTATGCTGTGTTACCACGACGTACTGAGTTATCGAGCAGTGCGTCGACAGCCTCCTGAAGAATACGTTTCTCGTTTCGCAAAATAACGTCTGGTGCGTAAATGTCTTTTAGTTTCTTAAGACGGTTGTTTCGGTTGATAACACGTCGGTAAAGGTCATTAATGTCTGAACTCGCGTGTCGTCCACCTTCAAGTGCAACCATTGGGCGTAATGCTGGTGGGATAACCGGAAGCTGTGTAAGGAACATCCATTCTGGACGAACGTTTGCACCCTGCATCTGTGTAACCAACGAAATACGCTTCTGTAGCTTTGCACGGTCTGCTGCTCCAGCCTTTTCGTACATAGTAAGAAGCTTCTGTCGGAATACTTCAAGGTCAAGGTTTACGAAAATGTCGTAGAGAGCTTCGGCTCCAATTTTAGCTTCAAAACATGAAGAGTATTTAAGTGCGAACTTGTGGTAGTCACCTTCGTCAAGCACCACCCCTTCTTTAATACTTTCAATTTCCTTCTTTGCAAGAGTTGCCATTTCCTTCAACTTCTTCTTTGTCTTTTCGTCTTTTACATCTTTACTCTTTGCTTTAAATTCACTTTCGAGGTCCTTAAGTAGGCGTGCTTTTGCCTCATCGTTCACCTTGGTGATGATGTATCCAGCAAAGTACACTACCTTCTCAACTTCAGCAGCTGAGATACCAAGCATCAATGCGATACGTGATGGAATACCTCGGTGGAACCAAATGTGAGCAACAGGTGTCGCAAGCTCAATGTGTCCCATACGTTCACGACGTACCACACTTCGAGTAATTTCTACTCCACATTTTTCACAGACAATACCTTTGAATCGAATACCACGGTACTTACCACAGTAACATTCGAAGTCTTTTTCTGGTCCAAAAATCTTTTCGTCGAAAAGACCGTTCTTTTCAGGACGTTGTGTTCGGTAGTTAATCGTTTCTGGTTTTACAACCTCTCCACGAGACCACTCGAGCACACGTTCTGGCGACGCAAGCTTTAGCGTAACTTGGTCGAAATCGTTTATGAGAATTTCTTTATTTGTTTTCATACGCGTTACTTGTCGTCGTTATTTTTTTCTAAATTGATGTCCAATGCGAGACCTCGAAGGTGTCGTACCAATACGTTAAACGTTGCCGGTACGTTTGGCTGGCGAATACGTTCTCCCTTTACAATCGAGTCGAATGCTGCTGAACGTCCGAGAATATCGTCAGACTTAATGGTGAGCACTTCTCGTAGTGCGTATGCCGCACCGTACCCAAGAAACGCCCACACTTCCATCTCTCCAATACGCTGACCACCGTTTTGTGCTTTACCACCCAATGGCTGCTGTGTCGTAATAGAGTATGGTCCCACTGAACGCATGTGAATCTTGTCGGCCACCATGTGGTGAAGTTTCAAGATGTACATGTTTCCTACCGCGATAGGTTGTTCAAATGCTTCTCCTGTTCGTCCGTCGTGAAGCGTAATCTTTCCTGTTTCTGGGAATCCTGCTTCTTTAAGCTCAGCAATAATCTCTTCTTCTGTTGTTCCTGAGAATGGCGGAACGATAGCTTGGTATCCAAGCTCTTCAGCTGCGAGTCCCAAGTGCATTTCAAGAATCTGTCCCAAGTTCATACGAGAAGGAACTCCAAGCGGTGTCAAAATAATATCGATTGGCTTACCTTCCTGT
>Ga0066639_10000981_pt1 | contig 25605 bp, 35 predicted proteins | sample CryGeyCG2114_010_2_FD_59504 | JGI IMG/M metagenome (GOLD analysis project Ga0066639, IMG submission 59504) | Groundwater microbial communities from aquifer - Crystal Geyser CG10_big_fil_rev_8/21/14_0.10 | ecosystem: Environmental > Aquatic > Deep subsurface > Groundwater | place: USA: Utah...
ATAGCGGGAAGATAGAAGTTAAAAGAGGTTTGAGAATGTTTGGAATGCAGACTAAACCTTTGAGCAGAGTTTTAGAATATAGCACTGATCCTTATATCCCTGGTGTAACCGGAGACAGAGCAGGATCTTTAAACTTTCTAGAAGAGCTAGGAATCTCTGTAACTGAAAATGGACAAGAGAAGAAAATATCACAATTAACTGAAGAAGAAGTTAAAAAATTAGTTACAGGCATTATTTTGAAAAGATTAGGAAGTGAAGATAAACCTGATGATGTTCTTGGTATGATTTATCTTTTAACAGAAGAAAAAGAAGACAATCCTATGAGGGATGCAAGAGAATTTTCTACTCTATTGAATTCTTGTGGAAGGTTAAACAAACCCAGCGTTGGTATAGCCAGCTGTTTAGGCGATGAAGATATGAAAGAAGAAGCACTAGAAATCTTGCAATTATACAAAAAAGAAATTATTAGCGGTTTGAATTGGTTTTATAGTAATAGGAATAGTGATAAAGTCCTAGAGAGCAATAAGTATGTTATCATTAATGCTGCAGATCAGGTTAGGGAAACTTTAATCGGAACTTTAGCTTCTATTATTTCTAGATCTAATTTTTATCCAGAAGGGACTATTATCTTAAGTAATGCTTATACTTTAGATGGAAATATCAAAATTAGTTTAAGACTTGTGGGTAGAGTAGATAAAGATTTGAGAGATGTAGCAAAGAAAATTGTTGATGCTGTAGGTAGCGGTGTTGCTGGAGGACACAAATTTGCTGCTGGTGCATTAATACCCCAAGATAAAGAAACTATATTTTTGGAGGCTGCGGATAGAATTCTAGGGGAAGTTTGTATAGAGGAAAAGATATAGCAAAAGCTTTATAAACTAATTTAGTACATTTTATAAAAATGACAAAACCTATAAAAGCTGTAAAGAAGAAATGGATTAAAATATTAGCTCCTAAAGAATTTAAAAATCAAGCAGTTGGAGAAACTTTAGTTAGTGATCCTCAAAAAGCTATTGGAAAAGTTGTTGAAGTTAATTTATTTGAATTAACAAGAGATCCAAGAAAACAATCTTCTAGATTATCCCTGGTTATTAATGAAATTAAGAATGATCAAGCCTACACAGAGATTAAAAGATACAAAATTCTAGATGCCCACTTAAAAAGATTATTAAAACCTGGAAAAGAAAAGATAATGGATTATTTCAATGTTCAAACTAAAAATAAAAAATTAATAGTAAAGCTATTCCTTTTAACTAGAAATAAAACAACTAGAACTATCTGCACTGCTTTGAGAAAAGAGTCTAGAAATTTCTTTGAAGATTATTCTAAAAAAATAGAAGCTTCTAGTGTTTTTAATGATGTAATTTCTGGAGATATCTTAAGAACTTTAAAAGCTCACTTAAAAAAGATTTATCCTATTAATATTTGTGAAGTAAGCACTTTGGAGATAAAAAAATGAAACCAGTAATTCACAGAAGTAAAGTAAGAGATGAAGCTGTTTTAGAGGAAGCTATGGATATCTGCCCTGTTCAAGTTTTTGCCAAAGAAGGTGTAAGAATTGTTGTAAAACACCCTGAGAAATGTATTGGCTGCAGAGCTTGCGAAAGTGTAGCTCCAGATGGCGAAATAACTGTAGTTGATTAGAAATATATTTAAACCAACTATTTCTATAATTTATATATGCCTCAGTGGCTCAGTCTGGTAGAGCAGCGGTTTTGTAAACCGCAGGCCGGGGGTTCAAATCCCTCCTGAGGCTTTCAAAACAAAATATTTATAAACTATAGAATGTCTATAGCTTCTATGATAACAACAATTCAAATACATGAAGATGTAAAAAAATCTTTAGATAGAATTAAAGAAGCCAAACAGAGTTACGAAGAGGTTATATTAGAATTAATGAAGACTGTTGAAAAACAAAAAAGACAGCAAAAGGAATTATTAATTGAAGGATGTAAAGAGATGGCTGAAGAGAGTTTAAAAATAACTAAAGAATTCGAAGCTATTGAAGAAGACTTTGATTGGGAATGGTAAGGATTAGTAGAGGGGATATTTTTTTAGCTAACTTAGATCCTGTAGTTGGAAGTGAACAAGGTAAAATAAGACCTGTGTTAGTAATACAGAATAAAGTATATAATGAGTATTCTCCAACTACAATAGTTGTTGCAATAACTTCAAAAAAATTTACAAAAGAATTTCCAACTAATGTTTTTGTTGTTAAAGAGGATTCCAAATTAAATAAAGATTCTACAATACTTTTAAATCAAATAAGAACGATTGATAAATCTAGAATTATAAAAAGGATAAGCCATTTAAATGAGTTTACCATGAGAAAAGTAGATTTAGCAATAAAAATAAGTTTAGATTTAGATTATGGGTCTGTAGTCTAGAATTCTTATAAAGGATGGACAATGGTTATGACACCACCTTGACATGGTGGAGGTCAGGAGTTCGATTCTCCTCAGACCCATTCTAAAAACATTTATATATTGAGAAATGATTCTATTAAATTATGAGAAAATAGAGGTAGTTAGTGCTATAAAATGTCTAAAAAAAGAGGTCAAGTTACAACATTCATTATTTTAGGTATCATAGTTATAGCTGGTTTAATAGGGGGTTATTTTGCCAAAGACTATATCACAAAATCTTCATGGGAAAGGTCTTATGAGAAGTCTTTGGTTGTTCCAAAGCAAGCTGAGACTGTAAAAAACTATATTGACTCTTGTATTTCTGATATAGCTATAAAAAGTGTTGATTTAGCTGGTCAGCAAGGTGGTTATATTGTTATACCTGAAGATCAAATTAAAGACCCTTTAGACAGATTTTCTAATTCTCTAACAATATTTTCTGGTTTTAGAACTCCTTATTGGTATTACAAGGCGCATAATAATATAGAAGTTACTCAAAAACCTAGTTTAAATGAAATTGAAGAAGAACTTTCTTCTTATTTGGATTCTAGTTTAAGAGAATGTTTAGACTTTAGTAGTTTTTCTGGTTATAAAATAAAAACTGGTAATTTAAATAGTAAAGTTGAAATTAAAGATAATGAAGTTTTGTTTACAATAGATTTTCCTGTTAACATAGAACTAAAAGATTTTAAGTTTAGTATAAAAGATTTCTATTCAAGAGTGGAAGCTCCTTTAGGCAGTTTATACAAAGAGGCTTCAAAGATTTATGAAAAGGAGAGTTCTGATTATTTTTTAGAACAAAACGCAATTAATGTTTTAGTTTCAAATGATAAAATTCCAGTTACTGGGGTTACAAGAGATTGTGGAAAGAAAATTTGGGCAAGAAGAGATGTTGAAAGTGCAATAAAAGAGTATGTTCCTTTAAATATTCAAATGTTAAGAGTAAAAGGTACTAATTATGGGTTAATTAATCCTAAAGAGGATTATTATGTTCTAGATGCAGGTATAAAAGATAATGATATGGATGTAAGCTTTTATAGTTCTAGCTTTTGGCCTTATGAAATAGAGATTATTCCAACTGATGGAGAATTATTAGAAGCACAAAGTCTTACTGAGTATGCAGGAGCTTTAGAAGGTTTAGCACAAAGTTTCTTTTGCATGAATTATTATCAATTTTTGTATAATATGAAGTTTCCAACTTTAGTAATTTTAAGCAAAGACGGCTATACTCTTAAATTTGCAACACAAGTTGTAATAGAAAAGAACGAAGCAAGAAAAGCTACTTTAGCTCCAATTACTGTTCCAGAAGTGGACACTACTTTTTGTGAAAATAGACAAAGTAATTTAGATGTTTCTGTATTTGATGATAATGGAAATCCTGTAAACAATGTTGATATTAAATTTAAGTGCTTGAATGTAGTTTGTAATATTGGAAAAACTTTAGGCTACAGTTTGAAAGCGCCATTCCCTCCTTGTGTAAACGGAATTGTTATTGCAAGCAAAGAAGGATATAATAATGGTAAAGCTATTGTCTCAACAAATGAACCTTCTTTAGTTTCTATAACCCTGGCTGAACCAAAAGAAGTTTTTGTTGAAGCTAAAATGTCTGGAAGAGTTAGCAGTTTATTAGAAAATGATGAAACTATATTTATTTCTATGATTAATTCAGAAGAGGAATTTAGCAGTTCTTTGGTTTATCCTGATCAAGAAGAAATTAAATTAATCCCTGGTAATTATGAGGTCTATATTTATGCATTAAAGGATACTGGGGGTATTACAGTACAAGGAGAAAAAAGAGAAGTTTGTACTGATGTTCCTCAATCTGGTGTTGCTGGATGGTTTGGAGCAAAAACAGAAAGATGTGTAACTGTTGATATACCAAGCACAGAACTAGAAAGTGTTATGGTTGGCGGAGCTAGATTCAATATGTATATTAGCTCAAGCAATTTAAGACAAAATAATTTAGTATTTTATGTTCCATATAAAGGAGTTCCAAAAGATTTCGCAGATTTAGCAAATGTAAACTTGGAGGTTGATAAAGATTTCATTTATCCAAAGTTCGAATAAGTTTTTAGCTGTATTTATGATGGCTTTAATAGTTTGTATTCCATTTAGCTATGCTGCTATAGAATCTCCTACTGCTTCAGAGGCTGAACTTGCTAGCGAAGAAGTTACAGATTTGATAATTAATGTACAAAAATATGAACCTACTGTTTTAGTTGACTCTGTTATTAGAGAAACAAATGCTCCACTTTATGTTTCATTATATGGGGTTCCTACAACTGGCAGAGGGGTTCCAAGAATACAATCTATAACTATACGAGAAACAGATACAGACTGGTTGCAAGGAGGAATTAGATATTATCCTCAATCAATGTATAGTTGGGATAATTTAGGTTATTTTGAAACTAAATTAAAAAGAATAGACACCTTAGCTGAAATTCCTGATACTATTGATATAAATTTAGCTGCAAGAATTAAATTTGAAGCTGAAACTACAACTCAATTGATTGGAGCAGTTCAGACAAAAGAGTTAATAGAAAGAGCTAAGATTAGCAAAGAGGATTTGTTATATACAGAAAATTATAGTATAGCTAATAAAGGTTATATTGTTGCAAATAAAATTGGTGAAAACGATGTTGATTTCACTATTTATGATTCTGAAGGAATTAAAATAAGTTCTTTTAATCTGGATATTAAAGAAGAATCAAGAGAGTATGGTTTAATCAGTGGTTCTAGAGTAAATGAAGATATAGTAAGAATAAGATTAGAAAAAATAGAAAAGAGTACAGAAAAACCATCTGCAATATTTGAAGTTGGTTCTGAAGAAAAAGAACTAAGAGAAGGGCAAGAGCTTGATACTAATTGTATATTATCAAAAATTAAAGAAGATTATGTAGTTATTCAGCAGAAAGATAGCAGACAAACAGAAAATCTTTATTTACAAACTTCAGAAGAAAGATTAAGAAAAGATACTTCTTATTTAGCTGATTTTTGTGTTCAAGGAGTTTTATTAAAACAAATTAAGACTGGAAATAAAGCCTCAGTAACAATTTTACCTGGAAGAAGCAGAGGAGAAGTAGAAACTACATTCTCTTTACACATCCCAGTTGAAAAAAGTTTAATAGGTTATACAAATAAAGAGATTGTTCATCAACTTAATGTAACTCAAGAACTTATTGAAGATTTAGACGATGTTATAGAGCGTTTGAGCAGAGTTGTAGAAAGATGGAGAAAACTTTGTTTAGCTTCTACTGCATTTTTAGTTGTTTACAAATTCTTTGTTCCACTACCTGAAGTTACTGGTGCTGTAATTACTGGTGCTGCTGTTGGTGGTTTAATTAAAGTAGAAAGCAGGGATGGACCTTTGTTCTTAGATAGAGCAGGAACTAAAGAGGCTTATAGAAAACAAGAGGCAAATATTTTATATGATTCTAGTGGTAATGAAGCTTATCAAAATATTGTTTATGATAAAAATAAAACCCCTTATTATTATGATTCTACAGATAAACTTTGGAAAGTGTACAATGGTTTAAATGCTGAGGAAGCTAAGAGTGTTTACCCTACTAGAAAAGATGGAGAAAGTGTAACTATTGTACCTATAAAAGATCCAGAAAATAATTTAGTAGGTTCTGAGTTTAGAAAAGTGTATAATACTCTTAAAGATTTATATGCTTTGGATAAAGGTTTCTATGTTGTTTATTATCCAAATAAATTAGAAATATATCAGGCTATTAATGATATTGATCTTGGTGAAAAAGATGATAGGCATGTTAAAACTATACTGGAAAATGAACCTGGTTACATTGATTTTAAAAATAATTATATTAAAAGAATAAGTTCTGCACAAAAAAATGGAGAAGTTAATGTGGAGGTTGAAGGAAATAAATGGTCTATTGATACTGCTAGAGAATTTAGAGTTCCTGATTTAAGCTGTGAACAAATATTCTGTCCACAGGTGGAAGGAACTGGAAGTTGCTGGCAGTGTATTTTATTGTATAACTCATGCGATCCTGTGGTTTGCCCTCCATCTAGGTGTAATCTTGCTGGTAAATGGCAGGCTAAAAAAAGTGTTGTAGAAAGCGGAATAATTGCTTCATTGATAATGTGTGCTCCAAATATTAAACCAAGTAGAGGTGCTGTAATGGTTCCATTTTGTTTAAGTGGTTTACTAGCTGGAATTAAAAATATTAGATCTTTAGCAGATGGATATAGGGCTTGTTTGTTACAGCAATTGCAAGAAGGAAAAACATTTGGATTATGTGAAAGAATACAATCTATTTATATTTGTGAGTTAGTCTGGAAAGAAGTTGCCAATTTATTGATGTTAAAAGGGGGATTTGTTGGAGGTATGCTTGCTTTGTTTACTGGCGGAGGAGCAGAATATTTTACAGCCTCTTTAGGTGAAAGAACAAGTAATGCAAGAAGAGTAGCAGATTATTTTGTACAAAGTTATGCTAAAGAAATGTATATAAATTATTTAGGAAAGAGTACTGCAGAAGTTGGTACTGAGATTTGTAAAAGTTTTGTTGGAGGAAAATTACCAAAGATTGGAGATTTTGTTGATCAATTTGCTGCACCAGATGCTCCAACACAATTTACTGCACACTTTGAAGAACAGCCTTATAGTGAATTAACAAGCCAATCAAGATATTCTGTTTTCTACCATGTCTATGCTGGAACATTAAAAGGAAAGGACAATATAAATTATTATGTATATTTGAAAAAATCTGGAGAAAGGGATTTAATATTTGCAAGAGGAACATTAAAAGCTGAAGAGTGGGCAACAGATACTGTAACTGAAATTGCAATTGCTGGTTATGAACAAATTTGTGTAAACATAGATGGAGTTCCTAATTGTAATTTTGGTAAATTAGTTTCTAGTAGCGCTGCTTTAGATACTTTAGCAGATAAATTTATTGAAGGAGAAGCTACAAAAACAGTAACTTCAAAGAATGACTGTGTCTCAGAGAGTGCAGGTTATTTAGGAGCCCCTGTTGAAAGGAGATGTGAAGCTACTAATCCTTACAAAGGAAGAGGGGAAGCCCAAGAGAGAAGATGGACTTCGGTTGGAGATTGTGGTTATGATGAAAATGGAGTTTATTTAGGAAAATGTTGGATGAAGGTTGAATCACAAGAGCTAATGGATATTGCTAGAACAGATGCCTGTAAATTTGAAGGTGTAAAATACTGCAATGATAACGAGAATTGTATTGGTGAAACTATTTATGGTAAAGATTTAACTTGCTGTAAAGGAGTATGTGAAACAAAACCAGCAGAAAAAAAAGTAGAATCTGAAGAAGGTCCTAATTCAAAAGATTATGATTTAACCACTTATGATGGTAAAAAACAGTATGCTATTGCTATGCAGGACTATCTTGGAGAAGGAGCAACTATTTTAGCTGATGAAATAGGAACTAAACATTATTTTGTATTAGGTGAAGAGACTGATGAAAGAACTTATAATAAGTATGTTGGTTTATCAGAACCAAATGATGCCCAATTTATACTAACTCTAATTAAAGATACAAATTTATTTAAGAAAGGAGAAAAAGTTTATTATAAAAAAGAAAATAAAAAATTATATTACTGGTACAATTATGGATGGAGTGTTTCTCCTTTTGCCACTATTGATGAAGCAGCAGATGAATTTGCTAATGGTGAAATTGAATTGTTAGAATGAAACTAAAATACTTTCTTAGTTTAGTTGGAATTGATATAGTGTTTTTATTTAGTTTATACTTTTTCTTTTTGTTTATCGTAACTAAAATACAAACTTTAATGGCAGGATTTCAAAATTATACTGATCAATTGGGGGGGATAGAGAATGTAATGATGACAAATATGAGTAATATAGACTTTACCCAATTAAATACTGTTACTGAAAGTATGAAAGGACTTTTATCTACAGTTTTATTTTATTTTTTCCTTGGAGCTTTAGGTGCCTTTGTTCTATTTTGTTTATCTCAGGGGATTAATTGGAGTTTAGCTTATAATCTTCTAAAGAATAAATTTAAAATTGATAAAACCTATATCTTGAGATTTATTATCTCTAGTTTATTTATTGTTAGTCTTGGAGTGTTTTTGTTTTATAGGCTATTAGCTTCTGCTAGGTTCTTATTTTTAGGCAAATTACTTAATGAAACTTTTAGTAACTCTGATTTATTCAAGATGATTTCTTATGGGATTTTACTCATTTTATTAATTTATTTTGCATTTGTTTTCTATACCTTACTAAATAAATACAAATTTAGTGAAATTTTTAAACATATCTTAGAAAACTTAAAATTAAAATCCTTTTTAATCTTTTTAGGAGGGCTTTTTGGGATATTGTTAATAATTTATTTATTTTTACAGCTTCAAATTTATAGCCTTGGAGTATATCTAGTGGAAGTTGTACTTATTTCTGTTATTATTGAGAAATTTAGAGTTTATTTATTAAGAATTCTTTAATGCGGGAAGTAGGGTTCGAACCTACGCAGGCACTAAGCCACTAGCTCCTTAGGCTAGCTCATTTGACCACTCTGACATTCCCGCATAATTATGGTTAAGAAGGAGTTCTTTAAAAGATTTTTGATGCGGGGAACAGGATTCGAACCTGTGAAGGCACTAAGCCACACGGTCCTAAGCCGTGTCCGTTTGACCACTCCGGCATCCCCGCATATTAAGAATTAGTTGAAATTTCTTTAAAAAGTTATCTTTTTAGAGGGTCTTTTTTATTCCAAGAATATTTTCTGAGTTTTGAAGAATTTCCATAGCCACAATTAGCACATACCCTTCTCTTGGTATGATAAGCATTTTTACCGCAACGTCTACATGCGATATGCAGTCTAGCTTTTCTTCCTCTAATACCTTTAGAAGGAGTTCCTTTTGTCATTTTATTATTGAGGTGAAACGAAGATTATTGTATCCCCTCTAAGGAATACTAAACCTAATTTTCTTTTTAGTTCACCATTTTCGTGCTCTTCACCTTCTTCTAGAACTATATTAATGTGAATATCAAAAGCCTTAAGTTTACCTACGAATTGCTTTCCATTCTTTGTTTCAACTAGGACATTCTTTCCTCTTGCGCTATTTAATGTATCTAATGGTCTTTCTGATTCCATTGTAATATTAACCTTTAAATTGAGGTATTTAAACCTTACTATTTAATTTATTGACGATATATGAACTATTTACAAGGGTTTCTTTACCTGATTTCATATCTTTTAATTTTATTTTTTTCTTTTTAATCTCTTCTGAGCCTATAATGGCTACATAAGGAATCTGTAGTGAATTAGCATATTCAAATGCTTTACTTATTCCTTTCAAAGACCAAATTGTTACAGGGAGATTACTCTTTCTTAATTTTTCTGCTAATTTAATAACCGCCTTATCCTGATTTATACTAATTAAAAGTATTTTTTTATTTTTAATTTCTATGTTTGCTAATGAACTTAAACGATCTACTCCGAAAGAAATACCTGTTGCTTGTATGTTATTTACTAAATATGATCCTCCTCCTATAATTGATTCTTTTAATTTTGAAGATTTAATCTCAAAAATTGAACCGGTATAGTAAGAAAGCCCTCTTGCTAAACTTGGTGAGAATTTTACTTTAATATCATAGGCTTTACAATATTTTTCTAATTCTTGTATTTCTTTGTATGATTCATACTTTTTAAAATAACTCTTTGGTTTTTTTAATATACTAATTATCTTTTCTGCTTTATATTTTCTTAAATTTTGTTTTACTTCATTTTCAGAAAGTTTATCTAGCTTATCTATTTCTTTTATTACCTCCTGCTTTTGTTTAATATTTTCTTTTTCTAAAATTTCATTTAGTAATCTTCTGTTATTTACATAAATTTCCGCCTTAATTTTTAATTCTTTTAGAATTTTTGAAGTTAAGGCTAATATTTCTGCCTCAGATTTTACATTAGATCCAATAATATCAGCATCACATTGAGTAAACTGCCTAAATCTATTTGAGGAAACTGGTTCATCTCTGAATACCGGCCCAATTTGATATCTTTTATAGGGCAGTTTTTTATTTTTTGCTAATCTTTTTAGCTGAAATGTAAATTCATAACGCAAAGCGAGATTTCTTTTTCCTTTATCTTTTAATTTAAAAATATCTGAGATTACTTCACTATTTTGATTATCAGATTTTACAAATTTCTCATATTCAATTAGTGGTGTTTCAGCTGGTTCGAAACCATATAATTGGAAATTTCTAATTATTACGTTTTTTATTTTCTCTCTTTTTTCTGCTTCTTCACCAGAAATGTCTTTAAATCCCTTAACTGTTTCCATTTTAAGGGCGAAAGGAGGGAATCGAACCCCCGTCTCGAGAGCCACAGTCTCGAATTCTACCATTAAACTACATTCGCCATAATTATTACAGGGTAATTTGCTTTTATAAATATTTTCTAAAGGAGAGTTAGCACTAGAAAAATCTTCTTTATTTGTGAATAAAACCAACTCTTTCCATGTACACTGAGAACTAATTTTAGTTTATAAGGTTTACTACTTAGAAAGATTTATATATGGAGATTAGGATAGTTGGTTTATGATTTCAAGATTACGTGGTAGAAGAAAGGCTAGCGGTGGATTATATAGAAGGATAAAGAAGAAATTGAGACATAAGGCAAATAATCCTACACAGACCTTAGTTGGTAAACAAGCTAAAGTAACTATCAGAACTCGTTCTGGACATTTTAAACAAAAATTATTAAAAGCAGATATAGCTAATGTTTATGATACTAAAGCTAAAAAACATTCTAAACTAAAAATCTTAACTATCGTAGAAAATCCAGCAAATAGACACTTTGTTAGACGTAATATCCTAACCAAAGGTGCTATAATTAGAACTGAAAAAGGCAATGCTAAGGTTGTTTCTAGACCAAGTCAAGATGGTATTGTAAATGCAGTTTTAATATAGAAAGCTTTATAAATGGATGCCTATACTTATTTATAAATCTTATTATACCTTCCCTAGGAGACAACTAAAAGTGCCAAGTTATATTAAAAAATGTCCTGAATGTGGCGGAATTAATCTTATTCTTAATAAAGAAAGAGGGGAAGTAGTTTGTAAGGATTGTGGGTTAGTTATTGAAGAAAAAGTTATTGATTTTGGTCAAGAATGGAGGGAGTTTGAAAGCGACCAAGGAGATAAAAAGAGAAGAACAGGTGCTCCAATGACCTATACCAAGTATGATAGGGGTCTAGGAACTGATGTTGGTCAAAAAGGAGATATTTTCAAATTAACAGGTAAAGGAAGAAATAAATTTTTTAGATTAAGAAAATGGCAATATAGGATTTCTACTGCTATTGAAAGAAACTTAAAATTAGCTTTAGCAGAGTTAAAAAGAGTTGCTAGTTATTTAAAATTACCAAAATCTGTCGAAGAAGAATCTGCTAGAATCTATACTATGGCTGTTCAAAGAGGACTAGTTAGAGGAAGAAGCATGGAATCTGTAGTTGCAGGTGCATTATATGCTGCTTGCAGAAGACATGAAGTTCCAAGAACACTTGATGAATTAGCAGAAGCTTCAGGAATTGACAAAAAAGAAATTGGAAGGACATATAGATTTGCGACAAGAGAGCTATGTATTAAGATTTTACCAAGTAATCCTGTTGATTATATTCCAAGATTTGCTAGCGCATTAAAATTATCAGCAGAAACACAAAGTAAATCTGTAGAAATTTTAGAACAAGCTGAAAAAGCAGAATTAACTTCTGGAAGAGGACCAACTGGTATTAGCGCTGCTGCACTTTATGTAGCTGCTTTGTTAAATAATGAAAAAAGAACTCAAAGAGAAGTTGCTGATGTTGCTGGTGTAACAGAAGTTACAATTAGAAACAGGTATAAAGAATTATTAATTAAATTAAAATTAAAAAAGAAATTAGAAAAAATTAAAAAGTAATTTCCATAAAGTCTTTTGCTGCTTTTGTATTCTTAAATATTTTTCTTGCTTCTTTTACTAAAGGAGCCTCATTTTTGTATCTTTGAGAGAAATGTGTCAAAATTAATTGTTTTACTTTCGCATTTTTACCGACGATAGCCGCTTGTTTTGAGGTTAAATGCATTCTTTGTCTTGCTTTAATTCTCAAATCATCTAAAAAGGTAGACTCTATGATTAATACATCTGCACCTTTTGCAATTGTTACAAGCCCTGGGAAATATTTGGTATCCAAAATAATAGAAAGTTTTTTCCCTTTTTTAATAAAAGTAGCATCATTTGCTTTGATTAATCTTCCGTTATATTTGATGTTTTTACCTTGTTGTAATTTTTTAATGATTGGGCCTTTAGTTAAACCAAACTTTTTAAGATAGTTTATGTTAATTTTTCTTCTATCCTTAACTATAAAATTATAAGCTAGTGAATTAGCATAGTGTTTTATTGGTCTTGCCTCTATTTTGAACTCAGTTTTATTTATTATAACTCCTTTTGAGATTTCATGAACTTTAAGTTTTATTTTATTTTCTAATTTGAATGCCTTAAATATATTTTTCATAAAAGTTTTAGACTTTTTTGGACCATAAATCTCTAAAGTTTTTTGATACCCTTGTCCTCCTAAAGTTTGAATCATACCAGGGATACCTAAAACATGATCTCCGTGCCAATGAGAAATGAATATCTTTGTTATTTTAGTTGGTGAAATATTAGCTAATCTTAATTGCCTTTGAACATTTTCTCCACAATCAAATAAGATATTTTCATCTTTATAACTAAGTAAAATTGCTGTATGCCCTCTTTCTTTAGTTGGAACCATAGAAGAGGTTCCTAAAAATGTAAGTTTCATAAGAGTAATAAAGCGGAATCTTTTTAAATAGTTTTTCCTTTTTCTTATGTTATGGCGATAACTACAAAGATTAAAGGACTCTTAATTGGTAAACATGTTAAAACTGATAAAAAAGGATTAGCTAGCCAGCTATATACTAAAAATAGATTAGGAGAATTTAAAGAAAATAAGATACAATACTCTTTAGTTGAATCTGCTTACCTATTAAAAACTAAAAGATTAAATGTTGAAGATTATAAAGGAAAAAAGCTAAAATTTGAAGATTTTATAAATAAATGTAGTAGATTAGAGAAGAATTTTTTAGTGAGATTCTATGTATTTAACGATTTGAGGGATAAGGGTTATGTTGTGAAAACCGCTTTAAAGTTTGGAGCAGACTTTAGAGTGTATGAAAGAGGAGTTAAACCAGGGCAAGACCATGCTAAATGGATTGTTTATCCAGTATATGAGTCTGAAAGTTTAAAATGGTATGAACTTTCTGCTAAAACAAGAGTTGCTCATTCTACAAGAAAGACTTTGTTAATCGCTGTTGTAGACGATGAGAATGATGTAACCTACTATAATGTGGCTTGGACTAGGCCTTAAAGTAAAATCTTATTTCTCCTACTACTATTGCAATTAAACATCCTAGAAAATTATATAATAAGTCTATCATAGAATTAGCATATTCTCTTCCTTGATCTGTTTTATCTAAAATTAAACCAGATAGTAAATTGAAAAGTAAATTATTTCTATACAAATGTCCTAAAAATTCATATATTTCTAAAAATGCCCCAAAGCCTAAGCCTATTAAGAGGGATATTAAAATTAATTCCATTGTATTTAGGTTTTTATAATATAAAAAATTGAGTGTAGCTAATGTAAATGCAAACAAGCCAAACCCATGCGTTAGATGGTCATATTGGAAAGGCAAAGGGGATATATCATAATATCCAAAAGTTCCTGCATGATGGATTAATAGAGCAATGCCTAATAATACATAGGTGAAGGTATTAAGTTTTAACTGTCTAGAGAATTTTAAGAAGATTAGCATTATTATAATGCCTAAAATTTGATCAAAAATCCAGCCAGTATTGTTGAGATAGGCGTGTATCCCAAAAAGTATAGAAATTATACAGAAAATTATGAAAGGTACTTTTGAAATTCTCATAGGGCGTATTTAGTGTTCTTTATTTTTAAGTTTTATTTGTATACAGAATATAATAAAGCTTTTATATATTGGGCATTTTAGTTGTTTTATGCCAGATATAACCTCTTTAAAACAACGTGTGCTTGGGCTAGTTAGGGCTAATGGTCCTGTTTTACCTGTGCAAGTTTCTAAAGAAGTAGGGTCTAACACTCTTTTTGTAGGAGCTATGTTTTCTGAGTTAATTTCTAATAAACAGATAAAAATATCCCATGCTAAAGTTGGTGGAAGTCCATTATATTATGTTGATGGTCAAGAAAGTAAATTAGAAAAGCTTTATGAGTATTTACCAGGAAAAGAAAAAGAAGCATATACTTTACTGAAAAAATACAGAATTTTAATTGATACTAATCAAGAGGCTTCTATTCGTGTTGCTTTAAGAAATTTAAAAGATTTTGCTATGCCTGTTGAAAACGATGGAGTCCTTTTTTGGAGATGGTATCTAATAAGCGAGCAAGATGCTTTATTTTTAATAGATGGATTAAAACCTAAACTAAAAATAGAACCAAAGAAAGAAGAAGTAGCACCAATTATTGAACTTAAGAAAGTAGAAAAAGTGCTAAAACCTAAAACTGTAAAATCTGACGAATTCTTAGATCAAGTTAAAACTTTTTTATCAGATAAAAATGTTAAGATCTTAAATGAAACTATTTTACGTAAGAGCTCTGATATAGAAATGAAGGTTAAAATTCCTTCAAATTTTGGTGATCTTGATTTCTTTTTAAAAGCTAAGAATAAAAAAAGAATAGGAGATAATGATTTAATCTTAGCCCACCATAAAGGACAGAAAAACAAAATGCCTACTTTATTTTTGAGCAACGGTTCTTTGACCAAAAAAGCAGAAAAATATGTTAATGATAATTTGAAAGGTTTCTTAATTTTCAGAAATATAGAAGAGTAAACTTTAAATATAGCTTAATTCAGATAATGGCTTATGGGTAGAATAAAGACTACATTGTTAAGAAGAACAGGCTTGAAGCTATTTAAAGAGCATGAAAAGATGTTTAATAAAGACTTTGCTTTTAATAAGAAAAAAGTAGACGAGCTTTTGTCAGTAAGATCAAAGAAATTACGGAATATTATTGCAGGTTATGTTACTAGATTATACACCTTAGCTAGTAAGAAATAATGCCTATAACCAGCAGAAACATATATAAATAATTGTTCTTTATTATAGTTATGAAGAAATATTCTTTAGAAGATTATAATGGGGCAATTAAACTTAGAAAGAAAGGTTTTGGAAGCTTAAGGATTTCTAAATTATTGAATCTTCCTAGACCTACTGTTGAAGGTTGGATAAATCAAGGAAGAAAACCTTATTATTTCTCCGAAAAAAGAATAAAAGCTTGTAATTCTAAAAAGAATATTGAGAGATTGAGAAAATTAAGTAAAAAATCCCAACCTTTAGCCATTAAAAAAGCTAGAAAACTTAATACCAAACCTCTTAAGAATTCAAAATTAACCTTTGAATTAGCATATATTCTTGGAGTTTTGAATGGGGATGGACATGTATCCCAAAGAAGGATTATTTTATCTGCTATTGATAAGGATTTTGTCCAGACTTTTAAGAAAAATTTAGAACAATGGTCTAAATACAAATCAAGGTTTTATAGTAGATTAATAAAAACTGATGATAAAATAAAAAAAAGAAAAATCCAATGGGTTTGTTATTTAGATTCAATTGAAGTTGAGAGATTTATTAAAAATTTTGATTATAAAAAATTAAGAAAGAATATTGATAAAGTTAATTTCATAAAGGGTTTTTTTGATAGCGAAGGTTCTTTTTCAAAAGACTACGAATTGATTGCTTATAATAAAGATTATAAAAAATTGAAGTTGATAAGTCAGTTTTTATCTGATTTGGGGTTAGATAATAGAATAAGAACTTATACCGTAAAGAATATAAATAAGGTAAATATTAAGTATCATTACTTGAAAGTGCTTGGTAAGGCAAGATATTTTTTTTACCAAAAGATTGGATTTAGTATTCAAAGAAAACAAAAGAGATTTGAGAAGTGGGTCCAAAATATTGGACAAAGAAAATACATGGAGGATGAAAAATGACAGAAGAGAAAGAAGCACCTAAAAAACAAGCAAAGGATGACCATACTGTATTCATCGGTTCTAAACCATTTATATGTTAAGGCTTTAGCTTTGCATAGTGGAGATGAATTATGTAACCGGTGTAGTAATGCAGTTTACAACCCAAGGTGCAAATGAGGTAGTTGTAAAAGCAAGAGGAAAATTCATAACAAGGGCTGTAGATATTGCAGAAGTTGCATGTAAGAGATTTCTAGAGAATAAGATTGAAGTAAAAAACATAAACATCAATAGCGAAGAGTTTGAGAATAAAGAGGGTAGAAAAATTAGAGTATCTACAATAGAAATCGCTTTGCTTAAGAAGTAATTTTCTTTTTCTTTTTTATATTTATATGGCGCTGGCCAGATTTGAACTGGCGATCTCAGGCTCATGAAACCCGTGTTCTACCAAACTAAACTACAGCGCCGTTAAAGAACTAATAAAAAGTGTTTATAAAAAGCTTTTGATTTTATCGGCTATCACTTTTGATTCGTTCTCTTCGTATTTTTTGGTTGGCCAGAACTTTGCTAAACCATCTTTGAGATATCTAGGAATTAGATGTATATGGAAGTGAGGAACATCAAGCCCTACTACTGAAACTGCTACATAATCTGCATTTGTTGCTTTTTTAATAGATTTCATTAACTTTTTAGATTGAATAAATAAGTCAGCTAAAATGTTGTCAGGTGTATCTGTCATAGATTTGTAATGTTTTTTAGGAATTACTAAGGTATGCCCTTTGTTTACTGGGTTAATATCCAAGAAGGCTAAGACCTCCTCATCTTCGTAGATTATATCTGCAGGTATTTCTTTTTTAATTATTTTACAAAAAATGCAATCTTTCATATTAAACTCCTATGGACCTGCCGAGAATCGAACTCGGGACCCAACCATGCCATGGTCGAAGTTTACCACTAGCCTACAGGCCCATAAATAAACTTTATAGGAAATCTTTATAAATAGTTTGTGGTTGTAACTTTTATGTTATCTCAGATTAAAGGCAAAATAAAGAATGTACTAGGTAAAACTACTGTTGATGATAAGATAGTTAGTGGTGTTAAGTATGTTAAGAAAGAATATAAGAAGAATTTAGTTACTGCTCTTTCTGCTGCTTTAGCTTTTGTTATGGCTTTGTATATCAGAGATGTAGTTAAATCCTGGATTGAATGGATATTAGCTACCTTTTCCATAGTTGGAGGAACAGGTTTGATATATCAGACTATTGTTGCTTTAATAGTTCTAACTTTATGTGTTTTAGGAATAGTCTTTTTATCTAGATGGAAATTAGAGTGATTTTCCAGCTTTTTCAAATCTAATTTTTTGATTTAATAGTTTAGTCAAAGTTTCTTTTAAGTCCTTTATTTTAACTCTTCTTTGTTTTGTGTCATCTCTATTTCTTATGGTTACATCTTTGTTTTTTAATGAATCAAAATCGATGGTTATACAATAGGGTGTTCCTACTTCATCTTGTCGTGCATATCTTCTACCAATAGAACCAGATACATCATGGAAACAATGGAATTCGGTTTTTAACATATCAAATATTTCTTTTGATTTTTCTACTATTTTTGGTTTGTTTGATAATAATGGAAAGACTCCTACTTTTACTGGAGCTAAAATCGGATGTAATTTTAAAACGATATTATCTCTTTTTTTATCTTCTGTATATGCATCAAATAAAAAGGCTAAAAAAGCTCTTTCTAGTCCTTGTGAAGGTTCTGCGACTACGTATGGAATTACTTTTGTTTTTAATTCTTCATCATAAATAGACAAATTCTTTTTAGAATGTTTAATATGTTGAGTTAGATCATACTGGGTTCTATCTGCTGAACCATGTATTTCTTTCCATCCAAAGGGGAATCTATACTCTATATCAAAACAAGCTGTAGCATAATGGGCTAATTCTTCTTTTTTATGCTGTCTTACTCTTAAATTTTCTTGTTTTATTCCTAAATCTAGGAACCATTTGTAAGCTTGGATTAACCAATAAGTATGCCACTTGGATGTTAATTTTAAATCTATGAAATCTTCAACTGTAACTTCTCTTAATTCATTTTCGTTTTCTGTTACTAAATTAAACTTGAAATTTTTTATTTCATTTATAAACGGACAATCGTTTATTTTATCATTTCTTGCAAAGAATTCTATTTCCATTTGTTCAAATTCCCTGCATCTAAATAGAAAGTCTCTTGGAGATATCTCATTTCTAAATGCTTTTCCGATTTGAGCTATTCCGAATGGAAGTTTTAGTCTAGCATTTTCTTGAACTAATTTAAAATTCGCAAATATTAATTGTGCAGTTTCTGGTCTTAAATAAGAAATATTCCCCTCAACTGGACCAATGTTTGTTTTAAACATTAAATTGAACTCTTTTGCTTTTTCGAAATCTCCACCGCATCTAGGACACTTTATTTTGTGTTCATTAATCAAGAAATTTAATTCATCTAAATTCATACCTGTAATATCTCTTTTTAGTTTATCTTCTATTAAATGATCTGCTCTTATTTTTGTTTTACACTTTTTACATTCTAAAATAGCATCAACAAAAGAATTTGTATGCCCTGATGCTTCCCATATTTTTCTATCTGTTATTATACTCCCATCTATACCAACAACGTCTTCTCTAGAATGAACAAAAGTTTTCCACCAGTTATTTTTAATATTATTTTTTAATTCTACACCTAGAGGCCCAAAATCCCAGAATCCTGCTGCAGATCCATATATTTCAGAGTCTTGATATACAAACCCTTTTTCTTTACAGAATCGAGTTATTTCCTCTATGTTTATCATATTTTAAGAAAGGTCTTCGTAATTTATAATGCTTTTGCCTTCGATTCTAGGGCAAGCAGTATTAATCCAGCAGTCTATATCAGGAAAGTTTTCTAGTTCATTTATGCTGATATTATCTGTTATAAATATGAAAGAAGGTTTCTTTAGTTTACTTTTTAGTTTAATCGCTTGTTTAATATTATTTTGTCCAGGTTTTGTTGATACAATAATCCCTATTTTATTTGCTGAGTAGTATTTTAGAAGTTTTCCTTTAATTTGGTTTTGTAATTTTTGTACTTCTTCATTAGAAATCTTAGAGAACTCATTAGTTTCTGGGTTTGCTATATATACGGGTTTGTTTAATTTTAATGCTGTATAGATAGGATGGAATCTTCCAGAACCGATGAATAAAAATTGATCTACATTTAATTTTTTAGCATTTTCTATATTACAACCTAAAACTTGACCTCCAAAAACAAATCCTTTAAGTTTTTTAACCTGATTTAGATACTGAATTGTAGTAATTGTTCCAGTTTTTCCTTTAAGCTTAACTTTTTTTAGAACTTTACTAATATCTGTCTTAGCTTTTGCGGGTATGAATAGAGTTTTCATTTTTTAAGATTTTTTATATTTTATTTTATTGCACATTTTGCAGATGTATTTCTGTTCAAATAATCCATTTCCTAAGTTTATAGGTCCCATAAATTTGTCCCAGCTATGGAATCCTAAAAAACATTTTATTTTAGTAATATTCATTTACGTAGTTTTTCTATTTTAGCTTTAGGCGAGATAATTGCAGAATTTCCTGATGGGTCTTCTACTATAATCTTTATTTGAATATCTCCTAATTTTACTTTTCTTATTTTCTTTAATAAATTTTTGGCAGATTTTCTTTCTGATTTTTCTTCTGCTGAATCTTTTTGTTCATCTACTATTTTTTCAAACCGGCTTATAACCCCTTCAACATTTGTAATATATCCCTGTGATGCTGGACCAGGTTCTACTTTCATTCTTAATTGCGGGATTTTTATTGTAGCCTTTGAAGATTTTATTATCCTTACATCCATGTCTTTTGCTGAACTTGTTTCAAAAGTATATCTTACAGGTTCTTTATCTTCAATAGCTTCTATATCTGCAATATGATAGTTACAGGAAGAACAAGTCATAGAAAAGACTAAAACTTTTCCAAAGTAAGGTATTTCTTTTTCATCTTGTGTAAGCGTTAAAGTATTCCCCCTACACATAGGACAAGGTTGATTTTTTAGTTGTTCCATGGTGTAGAAAAGAAGAAATTAGATTTAAAAAGATTTCTCTTCTGAATGAATGTCTGCTGTTTGAATTGTTCTGAACACTTGTGCAAAAGAAGGAGTAACTACAATCCAATCTTCTCCAAATCCTGCTATATCCCCTTCGATAGCATCTGTAGTTTTCTTTAACTTGTTTATGGCTCTTTTAAGTTCTACTATATCTCTGTCTTTTAATGGTTTTATATTGATTAAGGCTATGGTATAACCTTCTCTTAAAGCATCTAAACAATCTTTAATATCTGTGAAGTCATGGATTACAAATGGCTTTACAACAATTTTTGCTTTTTTACCTAATACTTTTCCTGTATCTATCTCAAGATATTCTTCTCCAAAATCTTCATGAAGATAGTCTTCACTACTACCTAGAATCTTATCTTTTATCTTCGATAAAAAAGCCATATTTGTTATTCTCCAATGTTCTTATTTTTAAGTTAACACAGGGTGATATATAAAGATTTCGTTACCCTATACATTCTAAAAGAGAAACTACATTCCAGATCTGTGTTCTGGTATAAGCAGGAATATTCGGATCTTCATCTAAACTATCTAGTTCTTGCAAAGATCTATCAATCTTAACTGCAATAGTTGTTTCTGCTTCATTTAGAGCAAGAATAGCATTACTAATCCTTATCCTTATATTTTTAGGAACAGATGTATCTGATTCTATTTGAGATAGAACTTCTACTATTTTGGTTATTTGATCCTCACTCATTTTTCTAGTTTCTTTAAAACTTCTTTTTGTATTCCTTCTGCTTTTTCTTTAATTTTTTTCTCTTGAGATTCTAAGTTTTTAAATCTAACATCTAAAATTTCTTTTTTTGATTTTAAATCTTTTTCTGTATCATCTTTCTTGGCTAAGACCATAATATTTCCAACAACTTTGTATATCTTATCTTCAGTGTTCTTTATCTCTTCCAAAGCATTATTTACTTCTAAAAGTTTAGCTTGAAAAGTTTGTTTTTGCATAGCTATTTGTTGCATATTTTGTTCTAATAACTGCAACTGGAATATTTTTTGTTCAGTCTCTTTAGGTAGTTTCATCTGGCCTTAACCTCTGTTGTAGTTGTTCTTGGTTTGTATAAAATTTTAGAACCACAATAAGGACATCTTACTTTTTTTCTTAAGTAATCATGTTTTACCTTTTTACCACATAAAAAACATTTATAACTTGTCATTTTTCTAGTATGTATGCATTAGATGCAAATTTTGTACCACATTTTTTACAATGCCAGATACCTGTAGCAATTCTTTTAACCCCAAGTTTTCCACACTGAGGGCATTTTTGTTTTTTTCTTTGTTTTTGTTCTACATCAATAATTCTTTGACGAATACTCTTTCCGTACCTTGCTCCAAATCGTCCTGCAGACTTAACTTTTTTTGTCATATTGATTTTGGTATTTGTGGGTTTTTAAAGTTTTTGGATGGGGCTGCCCGGATTTGAACCGGGATCGCGAGCTCCCAAAGCTCGAAGCATAACCAAATTAGCCCACAACCCCATATAGTTTAATCAGAAAAAGTAGTTTATAAATATTATTCTTTCTTCTCTTCTTTTGCTTCAGTAGGTTTAGCTTCAGCACCTTCAACAGGTTTAACTTCGCCTTCTACAGCTACTGCGCCTTCTTTAACTTCAGCACCTACAACAGGTTTAACTTCAACAGCAGCTTTTTCAGCTTCTTCAACTGCTTTAAGTTTTGCAAATTCTTTTTCTAGTTCAATATTAACTTGTTCTAATTGTTGTTTTAATATTGGAATTTTTTCTTCAGGAGTTTCTGTTTTTTCTTGTTCTATTTCCTTTCCAAATTTTCCGCCGTTTATTTTTGGTATAATATCTGGTGCTTGTTTACCTTCTACAAGTAAGCCCATAGAGTTTGCAGTTCCTATAACAGATTTAACTGCAGATTTTATTCTATCTGTATACATAGAATCCTTTTTCATCTTTGCTACTTTGATAACTTGTTCGATAGAAAGATTTCCTATTTTAATTTTATTTGGTTCTCCATGACCTTTTTCTATTTTTAATTCTTTTTTTATTAATTCTGATGTTGGTGGTGTTCCAACTTCAACATCAAATTTTTTAGTTTCACTATCTATAATTAATTTAACTGGAACTTGTATTCCTTTAAATGATTCAGTTTTTTTATTAACTGCAGATAAAACCTCAGATATACTAATTTTCATTGGTCCTAACTTTTGTGCAATTGCTGGACCTGCTACAGCTTTTCCACCCTCAACCATTAAATCTATTTTTTCTTTACTCATTTTCTTTTTCAGTTTCTCTCCTTATAACTTTTACTGAATCAAGTTTTACGGTAACTGGAATTGGAACTGCTGCCTCTAAAAGTTCTACAACAACTTCTTCTTTAGCTTTATTTATTCTTGTTACTTTAGCTTTTTCTCTTGTAAATGGACCAGATATAATTTCAACAATATCATTTCTTTGTATGTTCATTTCAACTTTTATCTGTTCTAACATACTTTCTATTTCTTTATATGTAACTGGATTTGGCAAAAGTCCTCTAGCATAGGGTACTCCATGAAATGCCTCTTCTGCTATTTCCCTTGTTTCAGCTTCTATGAAGATATAACCCCTTAATCCATGAGGCCTGATTATGCTATACACTTCTAATGCTTTCTTTTTAGCGTGGGAACTAACAAAATCTATTACCTGATCTTCTCTATTTGCTATTGTTCTTAGTGCGAAAATTGTCATTTTATTAATAGATAGGCTACTTGAATTGTAAAGCCTATTAATCCAATTAAAGCTAAACCTATTGCAGATACTTTAACTATTGCTTTGAACTCTTCTCCAGATGGTTTTCTGGTAATTTTTAATACTCTAGCATATTTTTGTAGCAATGATTTTAGCTTGGATAACATAAGTTGTAGGAGAAAAATTGTATTTATAAAGGTTTTTATTTAATGAACTCAATACCTAATTCTTCTTCTATCTCTTCTCTGGCTTTTTCAGAAATCTTTTTTCTTGGACCAAATATTTGAGGTGAAGAAACACCTGTTACTATCAACATAACTTTTAATGTATTTGCTAAATCTTCTGAGATTTGTGCACCCCAAATAATCCTTGCATCTTCAGCAACTCTTTCAGAAACAGTTTCAACTACCTTTTTTGCTTCTTCAAGAGACATATCTGGGCCACCACAGACATTAATTAATGCTCCGTTTGCTCCGGTTATATCTACATCTAGTAGTGGATTTTGAATTGCTTTTTCTACAGCTTCTATTGCTCTGTTTTCTGTGTCAGACTCTCCAACACCAATTAAAGCAACTCCTCCTCTACCCATAACAGTTCTAATATCTGCAAAGTCTAAATTAACCAAACCTGCTTTTGTAACTAATTCTGCAATTCCTTTTACAGCATTAGTCAAAATCTCATCAGCTACTTTAAATGCGGTTTGTATTGGTAAATCTGGAGCTAATTCTAAAAGTTTGTCATTTGGTATAACAATTAATGTGTCAACACAATTTTCTAATTTTTCTAAACCTGAAACTGCATTTTCATATCTTCTTTTACCTTCCATTTCAAAAGGCAAAGTTACAATTGCAACTGTTAAAGCATTTAATTTTTTAGCAACTTCTGCTATCACTGGAGCAGAACCAGTTCCTGTTCCACCGCCAAGGCCACAAGTAATAAAAACCATATCTGCACCTTGAAGTTTAGCTTTAATTTCATGTTCACTTTCTCTTGCGGCTTCTTCACCTATCTCTGGAATAGAGCCTGCACCAAGACCTTGAGTAACTTCTTTTCCAATTAGAATTTTAGAATCTGCGTTTGTATATAATAAATCTTGAGCATCTGTGTTAATTGCTAAAGTTTCTGCACCAACAACTCCTACTTCAGCTATCCTTGCTATTGTGTTGTTTCCAGCTCCACCTGTACCTACTACTTTAATTTTAGCTTTTTGTCTAGATAAAATTTGTTCTAATTCATCGTCTATACTGCTTCTTGTAAGTCCTTGCTGAGCTGAATGAGTATATGGACTAGGTTGCCCTTGATTAGAATAAGTACTTGGTGTTTGCTGTTTGTTGAAGCTCTCCATTTTTTTAGAATAAAATAGTAGTGGTTGAGTAATTTATAAGTTTTCTTATTCTTTAGTGGTTGTTTTAGAAAATGTAACTTTCTTTACTTCTTTTATAGCTTTTTTAATAACACTTTCAATTTCTTTCTTTGCTTTATCTGGAAGTTCTAAATCTACTTTTGCCTCGCCATTTTTCAACTCTGTTTTTACTGATTTTCCAAGCCTTAATTTAAGAAATCCTTGTAATTTATCTTCTGGATTTGTTACTACTCTATTAATTTTTATTTCATATATTAGGTTTCTACCGGCTAAGGGATGATTAAAATCTATAATGGTTCTCCCACCAGAAACTGACCTTATTGTTCCTATAAATCCATCCATATTTAGTCTTAAACCTGGAAATGGAGAGATTTTTTGTTTTTTGAAAATGTTTGTGTTAACTATTTTCATCAATTTTGGGTCTTTTTTTCCAAATGCTTTGTCTGAGGGTATTTCTATAGTATAGTTTCCTGGTTCTTTTCCAACTAATTGGTCTTCTAAACCTTTAATTAGATCACCTTGGCCAAGGCAAACTGTAAGTGGCCCATAAGGGGCTTTTGGATTGAATAAGTTATTTTTTTTAGCTTCTTTTTCTGAGGTTAAGTCAAATATTTCATTAGTTTCTTTAACCTTACCTGTATATTCTATTTCAATAAAGTCTCCTTTTTTTAATTTCATAGAATTAAGCTTTAAATTGCCTTTAAAATAGTTTCTGTTACCACCACTAAATAGAAATATTTATATAATCTTGGTATAGTTGAGAAAGATATGGCATGGAAAACTAAAATTGATCCAATGATTAAGTCTCATTTAGATAAACAAGTAAAAGAGACTTTAAAGTATAGAAATGCATTTATGTCAGCTAAAAATCCAGCAGATGCCCAAATTTGGTGTGCGGTTGCTGAATTAAGCAGACAGTTATTTGATGTGAATCTTAAACTAACTTATTTGGAAAGAGCATTGATAGACATTGGCAAGACTAAGGAAGCTAAAGAAG
>Ga0066639_10000982_pt1 | contig 25594 bp, 23 predicted proteins | sample CryGeyCG2114_010_2_FD_59504 | JGI IMG/M metagenome (GOLD analysis project Ga0066639, IMG submission 59504) | Groundwater microbial communities from aquifer - Crystal Geyser CG10_big_fil_rev_8/21/14_0.10 | ecosystem: Environmental > Aquatic > Deep subsurface > Groundwater | place: USA: Utah...
TGGCACAGGCTCCTGGGGTCAAGAATTGGTTAAACAATTATTATCAAAATATTCTGTTAAGGAATTGAGGATATTTTCTCGTGGTGAATACAAACAAGTAAAAATGGCAGAGGATTTTGACAATGATAGTCGTCTGAAATTTATCATTGGTGATGTCAGAGATAGAGAGGCACTAGATATGGCTATGAGAGATGTAGATATAGTTTTTCATTTAGCTGCCTTAAAGCAAGTGCCTATTTGTGAAAAAAATTGTCGTGAGGCAGTACTGACAAATATAAATGGTGTTCAAAATGTCATTGATTTGGCCATAATGCATAATGTAAAAAAAGTAGTTGATATATCTACTGACAAAGCTGCTGAACCTTTGAATTTTTATGGTATTACCAAGGCTTGTGGAGAAAGGATGATAGTCAATGCTAATAATAATTTTGCTTTTAATAAAAATACTTCTTTTGTCTGTATCAGAGGTGGCAATGTCATGGGTACTCAAGGTTCTGTTATACCTTTGTTTAAAAAACAAATAAAAAATAAAAACAAGATTACTGTCACTGATGAAAATATGACTAGATTTTTGATGAGTACTAAGGAAGCCATAGCTTTGGTCTTTAAGGCGGTCGAGGCTTCTGTAGGGGGCGAAATATTTGTGATGCGTATGGCTGCAGCTGAGATGAAGACCTTAGACAATGTCATGATTAAATTGTTTGGTAATAAAAATACCAAAATAGAAAATATTGGCATTAGACAAGGTGAGAAAATGCACGAAGTATTGGTATCAAAAAATGAAGTATCTGGCACTAGGGTTTTTAGTGATAAGTATTTTGTAATTTTACCTCAATACAAAGACGAAAAATTAGAAAAAAAATATAACCATTTAGAAAAAATTGATTTAACAGAATTTAGTTCTCAGAATACGCACATTTATAGTGAGGATGAATTGGAGAGAGTCTTGCGTAATGAAGAGTGGTTAATGAATTAAATTATGTCAAAAGTATTAATTTTAGGTGCCAATGGCATGCTGGGCTCAATGGTTTATGATTATCTATCCAAACAGGCAGATTTTGATTTGAGAGCCACAGTAAGAAATAAACATGATCTAGATAAGCAAGATGATTTTTTTATTTTTGACGCCTCTACTGATAAGCTAGAAAATATTTTTGTAAAATTCAAACCAGATTATATTATCAATTGTATTGGCATTATCAATAAATATTGTCAGGATGGTGATGCTAGTGGAGTAGCTAAGGCTATCGGTATAAATGCATTGTTTCCATATATATTGGCTCAGGCTGCCAAAGCTATTGATGCTAGGGTAATACAAATTGCTACGGATTGTGTCTTTAGTGGGCGTGCTGGTAATTATACAGAGAGCGCTACCCATGATGCTTTGGATGTCTATGGCAAAACTAAATCATTAGGAGAAGCTCGCTTGGACAATATACTACACATTCGTTGTTCTATTATTGGTCCAGAGATAGAGCACAAAGTCAGTTTGCTGGAATGGTTTTTGAAGCAAGAGCCAGGGCAGACTATAAATGGTTTTGCTAATCACAGATGGAATGGAGTGACCACTTTGCAATTTGCTCAATTGTGTCAACAAATTATAGATAAAGGAAATAATAATTTTGATAAATTATTGAAAACTAATTGGGTGCATCACTACGTACCTAATACATCTGTCAGTAAATATGAACTTTTAAATATTTTTAATAAAGTTTTTGAGACCAATTATAATATAATAAAAGTCAATCAAGATGGTCCAGATATAGATAGGACATTGGATACGGAATTTTATCTTTTGCTGGATAAAAAAAATAAAAAAGACATATCACAAGCTGTTCAAGAGTTGGCTGATTATATGAATAAATAATTATGTTTTATTTTTCAGGTACACGTAAAGAAAATTTTAAAAATGTGAGTTTAAGCTCTCACATTTTTGATGAATATTGGAAAAAGAAAGGTTTTGCTATGCGTAGCAAGCTAATGGACAGGGAAAAAATATTTTTTGAATGGATAAAAAAAGATAGCCAAGTTTTGAGTATAGGTTGTGGTAACTCTCGTTTGCTCCATGATCTAAAGACTAAAAAAAATTGTGCAGTCTATGGAGTTGATTTGGTGCAAGATGTGGTAGATGAATTGAAAAAAAATGATATAAAATGTTATCAAGCAAATGTTTCTAGTGATGATTTTTTTGAAGCAGAATTTTTGAAAGATAATAAATTTGATTATATAGTTATTAGTGAGTTGCTACATCAGTTGAAATATCCAGAAAAACTTTTGAGTAAATTGAGCACTAAAACAGAAAAATTTATTTTGTCTTTACCAAATTCAGCTTTTTATAGGTATAGATTTGGTCTGTTGTTTGGGGGTAGATTTTTTACTCAATGGAATTGGCACCCCTCAGAAACATTGCGCTATTGGTCTTACACTGATTTTGTCTATTGGCTAGAAGCCTTGGGTATGGAGATTGTAGATTGTCAGTCTTCCAATGGTTTTTCTATTGGTCCAATAAAATTTTACAAATTTTGGAAAAATATGTTTGCCCATCAAATCTGTTATCTGGTTAAAGTTAAAAATAAATAATTATGGATAAATTAGTTCAATATAGAATAGATGGTATGCCCTTGGATAAAGCAAGTAGTTTTTTTGCTGATGAAATTTTGTCTCAGCCAGGTGTGAAAAACGTGGTAATTTTGCCAGACTCTTTTACTAAAGAAAAATATCTAGTAGCTAAAAATAAAGTCACTATACCATCTAGCATAGCTATAACAAGTAGTATAGATAATTTTTATCCATTATTTAGATCACGAGGTATCAATTGTGGTATGTCTTTGGTAGCTTTACCCATTGATAAAAGGGATTTAGATGATAAATTTTTGCAAAGTTTATTTGATAAAATAAATTATTCTATTGCCTATTATATAAATTATAGATTGCGTCTGTCATTTATAAAAAATAAATATGATTTGAGTTCGGCAGATTTTTTTGGTGTTTTAGAGAAAGGAGCTCCTTATTTTGCTGATAAATTTTCTTTACAAAATATAGGCTTAGAAAATATTGAATTTGGTGGGCAGTTTAAAGAAATAAATTTGAAAGAGCAAAGGAAATATCTAAACGATAGTTGGCTGGACAAACGAAGTATACGATTAAAAAATTCTTTTGGTAGATATTTTGGGGGAAATCATTTTTTGGAAATTCAAGAGGTGGTGTCTAGTGAGGAGAGTCTTGGTTTACATGTCGGGCAGCTAGTAGTGATGTTTCATACTGCTGGAGAATCACTAGAAGATGTAATAGCGCCAAACATAAGAGAAAAATATATAAATCAGACAGAGTATAAATCAATTAATTCTAGTGATGAAGATTTTAAATATTTTTCTACAGCTTTAGCTGTCTTGATGAATTTTGGTTTTGCTTATCGTCTAGCCACCGCAGCTATAATAGATGATTTGGTTAAAGATAGTTTTGGTAGTGATAAGCAAGCTAAAATAATAATTGATAGAAGTCATAATCATTTTATTGAAGAAAATATAAATAATCAAAAGATAATAGCTTATCGTCATAATGCTGAAAGGCTACTTCCTGGTGGAATGTCTATACTGTCAGGCGACAGGAATCATCCATCTTATATATTAAAAGCCGGTAATTCAATTGATAAAACTTTTTACACCATAGATCATGGTTTAGGTAGTATAATTGATTATCAGAAGGATTTGGCAGAGGTAAATAAAAAAAATAATGTTAAAATATATAGGTTTAAAAAAGGTTTAAAAAATTCTTCATTTCATACAAAATTTGAAGAAGATTTGATATATAATAATATAGTTGATAAATATTTTTCTCTCATGTCCCAAGAGGACATAGCTCATAAAATAGCTGAATTTAAACCTTTGATTAATATTAAATTTACATAATTATGGAATCTATAGCAGAGTTAAAAATAAAATGTCAAAGTGAAAAGAAAAATAAAAATTTTCTCTTGGCTAGTGGTTATTTTTTCCATAGAAATATATCTATTTATATAACCAGATTTTTATTAATTGTTTTTCCAAGAATAAAACCAAACCAGGTAACATTTTTTTTGATATTAATAAGTATTTTAGGGGCGCTACTATTAGCATCATCAAATTTTTCTTATCAACTGATTGGTATATTATTGGTATATTTTGGATTTATATTGGATAAAGTAGATGGTGAAGTAGCTCGCTATAAAGAGCTAATTACTTTACAAGGGGGTTATTTGGATGAGTTATATCATTTTATTGTACCAAGTTTTTTATTATTTGGTTTTTTGTATCAGATTATTTGGCAAGATAGATTATATTTTTTATTTTTTTCAATTATATTGATGTTGAATATTTTGAATAGGTTAAATAGAAAAATTTATCTTATTTTGTATGTTAAATATAAAAAATTAATTTTAGACAATAAAGTTACATATTATTTAGAAAGTAATTGGGTCACTAATATTTTAAATTCATTTTTATTTAGAATATTTAGTTTGATCGAAAGATTTGATTTAGTAATTCTGACTATTTTTGTAGGCATTATGTTGAAAGGTATTTGGCAAGTGGATATAAGAGTTTATTACCTTTATACTTATTTTATTTTTAGTAGTTTATATTTTTTTAGATGGACTGGGCTTAATTATTTTGGGAATTTAGAAAAAAATATAACAAGGCTTACAAAAGTAGGTTATTAACTATTATGATTAAAAAAGGTTATTATTTTATAAATACGGATGTGTACAATAAAAGAGCGCACTCTATCCAAATAACGCATACGATAGAAGCAATAAATAATCGTAATGGTATAGAGTTTTCTTTGGTGGCTCCTTTGTATAATAAAAATTTAGAGACCAAACAGATTTTTTCTTATTATGGCATTGAAAAAAAATTTAATGTTTTTTTTATAGAAAATTTTTTAATTAAAAAACCTGGCAGGCTTAGTTTTATTATTTATACAATTTTATCAATAGGTAAATTAATAAACTTAAAATTTAAAAGAAATCTAGATTTTATATATTTTAGATCAGAGTATTTTTTGCCATTGGCGCTGGTAGCAAAAATTTTAGGGATTTCATATTATTATGAAATACATAGAAAGGGTACGACTAAAAAGTCGGAGGTTTTTAAAATATTTTTAGCAAAATATGCTACAGGTCTAATAACTATCTCCAAACAACTAGCTGATTTTTATATAAAGTTTAATAAAAATGTAGTAGTAGCTCATGATGCTGTAGATTTTATTAAGTTTAATATTGATATATACAAGGAGGCTGCTCGTAAAAAAATAAATTTGTTATCTGAGGGGCTTATTTTTTTATATGTAGGTAGTATAAATAAAATAAAAGGCGTTGATATTATAATTAGAAATGCTAATAGATTCCCTCAAGTTGATTTTTATTTGGTTGGTAATATTGACGAGGTAATGCATAAATATTTAGAAAAATATAAGACAAATAATATTTATGTCCAAGGCCAAATAGATAATAGCCTAGTTCCTTATTATCTAAAAGCAGCTGATTTACTCATTTTGCCTCATGTAGATAATGTACAATCACAATCTCCAATGAAGCTTTTTGAATATTTAGCCAGTGGTACCCCTATATTATCTTCTGATTTGCCAAATATAAAAGAGGTTCTTTTAGAAGGGGAGGCTATATTTTTTAAACAGTCTGATGATAAAGATTTTTGTGATAGTTTACATTATTTTATAAATAATGCTAATAAATATATAGATAATAAAAGTCTGAGAATAGAAAAAGCTCAAAAATATTCTTGGGAAAACAGAGGAATATTAATATCTAATTTCCTGTTGAATAGTAAATGAAACATCTAAATAAAAAAATATATTTTTTACTGATTCCATTATTTTTATCAATTCTTGGTATTAATTATGGATTGTCTATGCATCTGATAGGTGATGAGGAATCTTTGGTAGGTGGTGCCTTGAAAATGATGGAGCTAAGGCAACTCTTTCCAGTATTGTCTCCAGAACAATTCAATCTTTTATATTACCCGCCTGTTATACCATATTTATATATTTTGGCATCTCTGCCAGTTGTTATATTCAAGTTGGTATTTAGTGGTTTTGATATGTTGGCTTTGAGAGATTATTTTATTTTTAATTTAGATGGTATTTGGATTAGCGCTAGATTAGCATCTAGTGTTTTTGCTTTGGGTATTTTAGTGGTTATTTATAGATTGAGTAATATAATTTTTTCTAAGAAGGCGGCTTATTTATCAGTAATCCTACTTTATACCAGTTTTTTTAATATACTTTTATCTCATCAAGCTAGACACTGGATATTTACAGTATTTTTTGTTTATTTGACTATCTTATTGGCAGTCTTACTTATCAAAGGGCGACTTAAAAGGCATTGGCTACTTGGTTTAGTAGCCGGCATTACTTTGGGGACTACTTATGTTACTTTATTCGGTTTAGTGATAGTATTTTTTATATTACTTTATTATCGCCATAGCATTAGCCAAGCTATTAAAAAAATAAGTATTAATGTTTTTTTGGCCTTGTTGATTGGTGTGCCATTAATTTTAATTAATTTACCAGATTTACTTCGTTTTAAATATGGCGGAGATCTTGTAGGGGAGCCACTCAAAAAAAGTTTTGCTGGACTTTTATTTAATTTTCAGCAAGTATTTACTATTTTATTTAATCAGGAATTTATATTATTATTTTTAGTTGTAGTATCTATACTGTTATGGAGGCGTTATTTGAAATTAAAATTTTTTATTTTATTAGCTATTATTACTTATTTTATAGTTTTATACTATTTTCTTCACTTTGAAGCTAGATATACATATTTTATAATTCCAGCTTTAGCTATGTTAGCATCTGATGCCTTGGTATATTTGTCAGAAAAAATAAGAAATATAAAATTATACTATTTCATAGTTGGATTATTACTTCTATGGCCAGTTTTAAGTGCTTTAAATTATATACGTTTAATTTCAGTGGCTGATACCAGAGAGCTGGCTACTCAATATATAAGTAAGGAGTTTAAAGATGAAGAATTTTTGTTGAATTCCCCATATATATATTTACCCAGAACTTATGATAGCTTAACTAGAGCCAAAGATTATGGTCATATTAATGTTGTGGAGAGATACACATATGCAAATTATACTAGATTAGCTGATAGTATTGGTACTACATACAATTATCAAAATATACATTTTTGGTCAGACGAATTTAAAACGTCGGATGCTGTAGATAAATACATAGATGAGTATAAGCCTAGCTATTTTGTGCTTGAATATTGGAATCAGAATGATTTGGAAGATTATTATAGTTCCTTGCGTCAAAAGGCAGTTTTAGTTAAACTATTTAGGCAATCAGAGATGGCTAAAAATTATGATGTAAATGGCAATTTTTGGGCTTTTAACAGCATATTATTTAAATTAGATAGATTGGGTCCAAATATAGCAATCTACAAATTAAACTAAATTTATGAAATTATCAATTGTTTTACCAATTTATAATGAAGCAGAAAATCTAAAGTTACTTTATGATAAATTGATAGTAGTATTAAAAAAATTGGCCCTAGAGTATGAAATATTATGTATCAATGATGGCTCTAGTGACAATAGTCTGGAAGTTTTAAAAAATATTTCATCTTTAGATAAAAATGTTAAGATAGTAAATTTTAAAAATAATTTTGGTCAGACGGCTGCTATGTCTGCTGGTATAAAATTTGCTAAAGGGGACATAATAATACCAATGGATGCGGACTTGCAAAATGATCCAGAAGATATACCAAAGTTTTTGGAAAAGATAAATGAAGGGTTTGATGTGGTGTCTGGTTGGCGCAAAGATAGAAAGGACGCGCTCATCCTTAGAAAAATACCTTCTTGGCTAGCCAATTGGATTATTGCCAAGATTACGGGTGTAAAAATTCATGATTATGGTTGTTCACTTAAAGCTTATAAAAGAGATATAATCAAAGACGTCAATCTCTATGGAGAGATGCATCGTTTTATCCCAGCTTATGCCTCTTGGCAAGGTGCTGTAGTAACAGAGATAGTAGTCCAACATCATCCACGTATCCATGGCCAAACCAAATATGGTATTGGTAGAACATTTAGAGTAATCCTTGATTTGATAGTTGTAAAATTTTTGTCTGTCTATATGAATAGGCCTATTCATTTTTTTGGTGGCCTTGGCTTCATATCTTTATTTTTAGGATTTATTGTTGGTGTTACAGCTGTATTGCTTAGGATTTTGCATATAAAATATATTGTAGAAACTCCTTTACCAATTTTGTCTGCCTTGTTGATTATAGTCGGTGTGCAGTTGATAGCTATGGGTATTTTGGCTGAGATGATTATGAGGACATATTATGAATCACAACACAAAGAGCCATATATAGTAAAAGATAAAATTAATTTTGACAGCTAATGTGTGGAATTGCCGGTTATCTTGGTCAGGGAGATCAAGGTACACTAGAAAAAATGACCAATACTCTTTATCATCGTGGACCTGATGATAAAGGTTTTTTATTGGATGGAAATTTAGCTATGGGACATCGTAGGTTGTCTATCATTGATTTGAGTGAAGTGGGTCGCCAGCCAATGACTAGCGAAGACGGCTCAATAATTTTGATATTAAATGGTGAAATATACAATTATAGAGAATTGAGAAAAGAGCTCAAAGGTCAACACAAATTTGTCAGTCAGACTGATACAGAAGTCATTATCCATCTTTATGAAGAGATAGGAGTAAAAGTTTTTTCCAAGCTCAATGGCATGTTTGCTATAGCTATTTATGATAAAAAAAAGAAACAGTTAATATTGGCTCGAGATAGATTTGGCAAAAAACCATTATATTGGGGCCAGTTTGGGGAGACTTTTTTATTTGCTTCAGAGTTAAAGGCCTTCCTAAAACATCCTTCTTTTAAAAAAGAATTAAACATAGAGGCTCTCAACAAATATTTACAATATGAATATATACCAACGCCACATTCAATCTTTAAAGGTGTTTATAAGTTGGAGCCAGGGCATTATTTAGAGTTTGACGGTCAAAATATTGGTAAACAAAAATATTGGGATGTGGCCTTTCGCAAATCTGATATTAGTTTTAATGATACTTTAAGCAAGTTGGATAGTGAAATAGATAAGGCTACCAAGACGAGATTGGTCAGCGATGTGCCGTTGGGTATATTTTTGAGTGGTGGCTTGGATAGTAGCACTATTGCCTATTATGCCCAAAAAAATAGTCAGCAAAAAATAAAAACCTTTTCTATTGGTTTTTCAGCCAAGAGTTTTGATGAATCAAACTATGCTCGCCAAGTGGCCAAGTATCTAGGCACAGAGCATCACGAACAAATTTTGACTGCCAAAGATTCTCTAGATTTTATACCACAGATTGCTGATTTGCTCGACGAGCCTATGGCTGATGCTTCTATAGTGCCTACTTATTTATTATCAAAATTTACCAAACAAAATGTCACTGTGGCTCTAGGCGGTGATGGGGGAGATGAAATATTTTTTGGTTATGATACTTTTGTAGCTCAGCGCTATGCTGATATTTATCAGAGAGTACCTTATTTTATTCGTAGTTTGATAGCTAAGGCTTCATCATCTTTGCCGACTTCATTTTCTAATATCAGTCTAGATTTTAAATTAAAAAAATTTACTCAAGATTTTGAAGGGCATAGTGATTATAGACATATGCGTTGGTTAGGATCTTTTGACAAGACTAGGCGCTCTAATTTATTTTTGGATAATATTTGGCAGGATTTAAAAAATAAAAATGAGTTTGATGATATTGATAATTATTTAAAAGATATATCGGAGTTAGGTAAATACGATAGACTAGCTTATATATATCTCAAAACTTATTTGATGGATGATATTTTGGTCAAAGTAGATAGAGCTAGTATGTTTAATGCCTTGGAGGTCAGAGCACCATTTTTGGATTATCACTTAGTAGATTTTATCAATTCACTACCGATTGATTTTAAGTTAAAAGGAAAAAATACCAAATACATATTAAAAAAATTGATGGCAGATAAATTGCCAAAAGATATTGTCTATCGTCAAAAAAAAGGTTTTGGTATGCCTATGGCTGATTGGTTGACCAAGGATTTAAAACCTTTGGCTCAGCAATTGTTGAATGCGGACAAAATAAAACAAGAAGGTCTATTTAAGTCTAAATATATAGAGGAGTTATTAAACAATCATTTTGAACACAAGCAAGATAATCGTAAGTTGATTTGGACGCTGATGGTATTTGAATTGTGGCGAGAAAAATGGTTTAATTAGTATCATATGAGTGATAAAGTGAAATTAAATTTAGGGGCCGGGGAGGATAGACGAGAAGGCTATATCAATGTAGATTGGAATGATCTAGCCAAGCCTGATGTAAAACATAATTTAAATCAATTTCCTTATCCTTTTGAGGATAACAAATTTGATGAGATTATGGCTTCTCATGTCTTAGAGCATCTAGACAAGCCTTTTGATGTTATGAAAGAATTTCATAGAATACTCAAGCCAGGTGGCCAGTTGATTATCAAGGTGCCGCATTTTAGTCGTGGTTTCACCCATGCCGAGCATGCTCATGGTTTTGATGTATCTTTCCCCTTGTATTTTAATAAAAAATTTACCAAATCTGGTTTTTTTGGAGTAGAGTTTGATTTGGCAAATATGGAGTTACATTGGGCGGCTTTCACCCACTTATTGCCATACTATGGTTATGGTAAAATTATTATTGCCATTATAAAATTTTTTAGTGCTATTTTTTCTTTCTTGGCCAATCTCAGCCCAAATTTTTGTAGTCGTATTTGGTGTTTTTGGGTAGGCGGTTTTGAAGAAATAGAATTTAAGTTTATTTGTAAAAAATAATTACATGTCATCAAGTGAGCGTTTTGGTTATGAATGGAAAAAATATTCAGCTCTAGATTCCAATTATGAAGAACAATTTAAAAATTGGACTTATCCATTGGGAGCAGATTTTTTTAAAGATAAGTCAGTTTTGGATGCTGGATGCGGAATGGGCAGAAATAGTCTTTGGCCACTCAAATGGGGTGCTAAACAGGTGATTGCTTTTGATTTTGACAAACGCTCAGTAGCCGCTGCCAAAAAAACCCTTAAAGATTTTGATAACGCTAGAGTAGATTATAGGAGTATTTATGATATAGATTGGCAAGATAGATTTGATATAGCTTTTAGTATAGGTGTTATTCACCACTTAGGTGATTCTAAGAGAGCTTTAAAAAATATGGTAACAGCTTTAAAATCAGGTGGTACTTTGTTGGTATGGGTGTATAGTTATGAAGGCAATGAATGGATTGTAAAAATAGTTAATCCTATCAGAAAAAATATTACTTCAAAACTGCCAGTGGCCTTGGTACATTTTTTGAGCTATTTTTGTTCAGTGCCACTTTATGTATTTGTAAAATTATTTGGTCGTACAAATTCTTACCTAAAACAGATATCAAAATTTAAGTTTTGGCATATTCATAGTATAGTTTTTGATCAGCTTATCCCTGATGTAGCTAACTATTGGAAAAAATCAGAAGTGGAAGAATTGTTTGGTCAATTAGGGTTGAGTAGTTTGGATATACACGAGCCTCCTAATAAATCAGGTTGGATAATTATAGGAAAGAAATAATAGAATGTAAGATTAAATTTTATGGAAAAATTGACAAGGAAGAAATTAAATATATTTATAAAAGAATTTGCTAGCAATGAAAAAATATTGGACATTGGTGCCGGTAGTGGTTATGGAAAAAAATTTTTCCCAAATAGGATATCTCTAGATATTGACCCTAATAAAAATCCAGACATAGTTTCAGATATACATAACATGTCTATTGATGATGATTCTTTTGACACTATATTATGTACAGAAGTTTTGGAACATTTGAAAGATCCAAAACAGGCTATAACCGAAATGAAAAGGGTATTAAAACCAGGTGGCAAATTAATACTTACTACTAGATTTGTGTTTCCAGTACATACTTACCAATATGATTATTATAGGTTTACTGAATTTGGCCTCAGAGAGTTATTTAAGGATTGGAAAATAGAAAAATTTGTGGAGGAGGCTGGTAGTCTTGAAACTATAGCTATACTACTACAGAGAATAATATTTCAAACAAAATTTAAGGGAAATAAATTAATCAAAGGCGTGTTGTCAGCTTTGATATATTTTTTTCTTTTTTTACAAAAATTAGTAAGAAAAGAATATGCTGATATACGTCATGAAAGAGAGTATAAAAATTTTATTTGTAGCGGGTATTATTTAGTATGTAAAAAATAAATTAATAATATTTATATTATGAGCTTAAATTATTTTCTTAAAAAAATAAATAGTAAAAAAAATGTCTTTTTTTATAGTCACAAATTAAAATATGTAGGTAGCGGTGTTGTTTTTCTTGGCAAGGGTATAATAATAAAAGGACGAAACATTTTTTTGGGTGACAGAGTTTCAATAAACAATTATGTTACTATAAATTCTAAAGAAGCCAATATAAAGATTGGCAACAACGTAACCATTTCTGATTATGTATATATTACAGCCATTGGCTTAGATATAGAAAAATTTGTCCATCAAAAAATACATATAGAAAAAGATATATGTATTGGTGACAATGTTTGGATTGGAGCTAGGGCAATCATTTTACCAGGAGTAAACATAGCTGACAATGTCATAGTGGCTGCTGGTGCCGTGGTGACCAAAGACGTGGAAGCATTTTCTGTAGTAGCCGGAGTACCAGCCCAGGTTATAAAAAAGATTTCTTAGCTTTTATGTATTTTTAGTAAAGTACTTGATAGTATTAGATTGAAGAATCTTTGTAGTACTCGGGCTAGTATAGCCCCCATCAAGCCGTAGTAGTATATCATTGTGATGGTAATGATTATTTGACTAATGCTAGAAGCAATATTGAAGATATATATTTCTTTTAGCATTTTCTGTGATTGAAATATAGATATGATGGTTAGAAGAGGTAAAGTCACTAGAGATATAGCAAAGATTTGGGAATACTTTACAGCTTCCAAGTATTGAGGGAAAATTATTTTGTATAAATAAGGAGCTAGGATAATATAGATAATTGCTACTATAGCCAGTATAAAAGAAAATATAGCCATTTTTTTGAAAATGGTTTTTTTTATTTCTTTTATATCAGCGGTAGCAAATTTTGGTGAGGCTAGTGTGTTGATTGGTTTGATTAGTGATTTAAATTGTTCCAAAGGAGCTATAGCAAAAGAATATATAGCCAATTCCACTGCCCCTACGTGGTTAAAAAGTAATATCTTGTCTAGTTGGTTACCTATAGTGGATATTAGATTGGCAAAGCTGAGATGTTTTCCATAACTAGCAGAGCTTTTATCTGTTTCTTTGTTGAGGCTATATTTTTTTAATATTAATAATATATAAAAATAGCGTATCAAGGTATAGGTGACAAAATAGGCCAATAAAATAATAAATATGTTATCTGTAAAATAGATGCTCAAAAATATAGCAGTGGCGGCAGAAATTTGAGCCCAGCTATAATATTTGGTTAATTTTTTAAATTTTTTCTTACCAGTAAAATAAGTTTGGTAGAGTGACCCACTTTCAAATATTGGTACAAAGAAGGCTATAATGGCAAAAGCTATAGCCAGAGTGTAATTGTCTTTATACAAGTAATAAGTACCTATTATCAGACTGCACAAACTACCCAAGAGGCCCCACCTGATTTTCATTTTCAAAGATGAAAAAAATGAACCTTCTAAATTTCTAGCAATATCACGACTAACGGCAGCATCTACTCCTGATAGAGTGGTCATACTTAAAATACCAAGTACAGACAGTATATATTTATATTGACCATAAATATCTTTTGGTAATAAATTGGCAAAGGCTATGGCCAATAAAAAAGTAGATAAAGATGATAATATTTGCCCTAGAGTAACCCAAAAGCCACCTTTGGCCAAGTAGATCATATCGGTCTTAGTATATTTTTCGCTTTTGCGAAGTATTTTGTAGACTGTATCTTTAATCATAATATTCTTTGTACCAAGTAACAAATTTGCGTATGCCTTCTTCTATACTAGTTTGTGGATTAAAATCTAATTTTTGTTTGGAATAATCTATATCAGCCATAGTCTCTACTACATCTCCCGCTTGCATATCCAACATTTCTTTTGTAGCTTTTTTATTAAATTTTTTTTCTAGTAGTTCTATAAAATAATTTAATTCTATTGCTTTATTGTTGCCTAGATTAAATATTTCATAAGGATAGGAGTGATATAGGGCAGATACTACTCCGTCTACTATGTCGTCTATATAGGTAAAATCTCTTCTCATCTGACCATGGTTGAAGACCTTAATGCTATCATTATTTGATATGGCCTGAGCAAATAGTATAGGGGCCATATCAGGGCGTCCATAAGGGCCATAGACAGTAAAAAATCGCAGTCCAGTACAATTGACACCATAGAGATGATGATAGCTGTGAGCTATCAACTCATTGGCTTTCTTGGTAGCGGCATATAGAGAAATTGGTTTATCTACATTGTCATCTACAGAAAAAGGTATTTTTTTGTTATTACCATAGACAGAACTAGAGGAGGCATAAACAAAATCTTTGATATTATGATTTTTTACTTCTTCTATTAGATTAGTAAAAGCTACTATATTTGATTGTATATAAGTATGAGGATGACTGAGACTATGTCTGACTCCAGCTTGGGCAGCTAGGTGGCAGACCTTATCTATTTTATTTTCATTTAAAACTTTTTTTACAAAGTCCAAATCTTTTAGATCGCCTTTGTAGAATTTATAATTATCAAATTCTTTTAGTATTTTATTTCTATCTTTTTTTAATTGGACATCATAATAGTCATTGAGATTATCTATGCCTATCACATTTACTCCTATATCCAAAAGTTTTTTGGCTACGTGAAAACCAATAAAACCAGCCGAACCAGTTACTAGTATAGTGGTATCTTTAGGAAAGTTTATATTCATTATCGTCCTAGACTTTTATTAAAAATAGTATTTATCGTTTTTAAGATAATAGAAATATCTAGAGCTATAGATTGATTTTTGATATAAAACAAATCATATTGTAGTTTTTCTTTGGCTTCTTCTACACTAGCACCGTAAGGAAAATTTATTTGAGCCCAGCCAGTCAGTCCTGGTTTGATCAGATGTCTTTCATTGTAAAAAGGGATGGCTTCTTTTAAGGTAGTGACAAATTCTGGTCTTTCTGGTCGTGGACCAACAAAACTCATATTACCCTTTAGTATATTTATAAATTGAGGAGTTTCATCAAGTCTAGTTTTACGTATAAATTTGCCAACTTTGGTGATACGAGAGTCATTTTCTTTGGCCCATTGGGCTTGGCCATTTTCAGCATTTTTAGCCATAGAGCGGAATTTGTAGACAGTAAATTCTTTGTTATTGAGCCCAACTCGTGTTTGTTTATATATCAGTGACCCCTTGGATTCTAGTTTTATAGCCAAGGCTATAAATGGTAATAGTAGTAAAGTGATTAGTCCAAAAAATACAGCTAGTAAAATATCTATGATTCTTTTTATTATCAAAAACCATTCTTTATTTTTTTGAGTGATATTTTCCAAAAACCAATGACGTTCTAGGGTGCTAATAGGTACTTTACCAGTGATTTTTTCATAAAAATCAGTCAAATTAAAATATTGTATTTTGAGGTCTATATTTTCAAATAAATAACGAGCTACTTCAGGGCTATATTTAGGATCATTGATAGCTACTACAGTGTTTATCTTGTGAGCTAATATTTTATTTCTCATTTCACTGATATCTCGGCTGATGTCAACTATTTGGAATTTTTCTGGCAGAGGACTGGAATCAGGATTGATTATTAGTTTTAGTTTATAGCCCAATTGAGGATTGGTGATTATCTCTTCAGCCAATAATAGTGATTCAGTATTGATGCCAATGATAGCTAGATTATTGCCTAGTCTATCACTAGACATTAGTTTGTAAAATGTTTTTCTCCAAAGCATAAACAAAACACCAAAAACAACTACTAATATTAGTAAAATAGTCTGTGGTCTTAGACTTGTGAAATTGCCCAAAATATAAAAGAAAGCTATAGCCAGCAGAGTGTTTATTAGTAGGTTTTGTACCAATGTACCATAAAATTTAAAGCCTTGTTGTACTTTGTTTATTTCGTATAGTCCGTTTATGAAGAATATTACTATCCATATAGCAAAGACAATTGAAAATGGCCCCAGATGTTTGGACCACAAATAACTGTCCAAATAAGAAAAGCGTAGCCATAGAGTGATGGCTAGCGCGCTATAAAGTAATATTAAGTCTCCGAGTAATAGGATTATTTTTCGCATTTAGTTTATGACAATTTGAATATATTATAATAAGAAATATCAGTTTTTGTCAAATGTAGCTAAAATATTTTTTGCTTGATTTTTTAATAATTTGTACTCGTTTTATTCTTTGTGATTATAGCCAAAATATGTTATAATTTACTCATAATTTATCTGACATCAGATATTAAAATAAAACAAATACAAAAGTGAATCTGGTTAAAAATTCACAAGACATTATTATTTAATGTTGGTATAACAAAAATAAAATTAGTTATTTATAAAATGAAAACAAAAATTATTGGAAAAAAAATAGGCTATAATTTCATTTCACTTTATCTTAATAAGATAAATTTCTAACGGGATGAAAATAGTAGAAACAAAAATTTATTTAAGATTTATATCTTGGTTTATTATAGTAGCTCTTTTCCCCTTATTATCTTTATTTTTAGCAGTATATTTATATAACCCAGATTTATTGTTATCTGCTTTTGCGATAGTTAGAGACACTATACTATTTGCCATATTTATATCATTATCTCTGGTGTTGTTATTATCTCTCTTAGCTACTAAAATTTTGTCTCAGTCAATTACAAAACCTATACAATCTTCAGTCTTAGAATTATCTAAGGTTGTAGATGATTTATTTAAAACAATACAGAATTTGTCAGCCATTAGCCAAAATAATGGCACATTGTCTCAATTTTTAATTGATAGTAGTCAAAGTCAGAAAAAAGGTTTGAAAATTGGTAGTAAAGCAGTCAATGATATTGCCAATTCTATCAATCAAGTCGCTCAAAAGACCAAATCAACAGCTAATAAGACCAATAATATAGGTAAATTGGCTAGTGACAGTGGCATAAAATCAAAAGAAGCTTTGGATAGCTTAGTAGTAGTAAAAGAGCTATTAACAGAAAATCAGAAATTAAGCCAAGCCTTATTTCATTATGCTAATGATGTAAAAAATGTCGCTTCTAGGGTAGCTACATTAGCCCAGACATCTAAATTTATTAGTCTCAATGTATCCATAGAAGCTAGTAAGAGGTCTTTCGGTGAAGATTTTTCTGATTTGGTAGCCCAAATTAGGGAGCTCAATATGATTAGTGAGCAAGCTGCTGAAGCTATTGGCACATTGGCCTCCAATATGCAGAGGCAGATAGAACAGGCTAGTGATTCTTCTAAACACCAATGGAAAGAAACTGATAAAACAATAAATATAGTCAGCCAAACTATTAATTTTTTGAATAAAATAGCTTCTAGTATGATTGATATATCCAAGAGTGTCCAAGCTATAGATAGGGAAACTCAAGATACTAAGCAAGACTCACAAGATATCAGTACTATGATAAAAAAAATTGATAGTGAAGCTAAGTCTTTAGTTGGCCATGTTGATACTATCACTCAGACCATCAACCAGCAGTTGGTTATTACTCGTTCGCTCAATCGTTCTTCTGCTGCTTTAAGCGCTGTTACTAGGACACTTAATGATTTAGTAGATAAAGAATAATATGGCTAGAACAGAAAAATACATTTTATTTTATTTGGGAGAAGATAGCTATGCTTTACCGGCTTTGTATGCCAAAAAATTTGTTGAGTTTAAGCATTTACTTCATCTACCAAATGTTTCCAAAGAAATAAAAGGTTTGCTTTACCACAATGGAAATATAATTACTGTTATTGATACAAAAGTAATATTAAGTGTCAAACCGCTCCAAAAACCAAGTCAAAAAATTTGTTTAATATTTGAATCAAATAATTATTATTATGGGTTATTGGTTCATCAGGGCGGTGACACAGTGGTGGCTAAGAAAATTTTTACTGATAAACAAAAAAAGATATTTCAAAGATATTTCAAAACGCCAGATCAAAAAAAAGTTTACATTTTAGAAATAGACAAGATTTTATCTCAAATAAACATTAATGATTAGCGAAAAATACAAAGATTTATATTTATCTACCACTAAGCAGCAATTAAAAAAATTGTCTGATTTGTTGCTTTATTTGGAGAAAAAACCAGACAATCAAAATTTGATAGAAAATATTTTTAGGTTGATTCACTCTATGAAAGGAGCAGCCGCTACTATGGGTTACAAAAAGACAGTGGATATGTTACACGCTATGGAATCTTTGGTAGATTCAGCTTACAATGGAGATTTATTTATTAATGCCAAAATTTTAAATACTTTTTTTGATACACTCAATGTTTTAGAAGATAATTTTGACAATATTGATAAAAAAAACAAAGAAACTAGTCTTAATAAACAGATAATAGCCTTAAAAGCTTTGTTTTCTCAAAAATCTCCTAAGAAAAATATAAATAAGAAACATGAAAAACATATTTTAGGTTCTCTACCTAGTGTAGCCGAGTTGATGGTCTCTACTGATAAATTAGATAATATTAGTAATTCTATTGATGATTTGATGATAAATTCTATTGCTATAAAACACAGGATAAAAGATTTGGGTGATACAGAACTTCTAAAAACATGTATGGATAATGATAAAATTTTGACTGGTCTGAGGAGGCAATTGGAAAAAGTCAGGGTAGTATCACTCAAGGATGTTTTGTCATCGTTACCATATTTAGTTAGGGAGGTGGCTAGAGATGAAGACAAAAAGGTAGATATTGTTATAAGTGATCATGATTTGTCCTTAGATAAAGCGGTTGTAGATGAACTGGTAGAAATATTGATTCAATTATTGAAAAATGCTGTATCACACGGTATATCAAAACAACAAAAACAAGGAAAAATATTGATAGATTTTTCTTTGGTTGGTGACCGTATGCATATACTGGTATCTGACAACGGCCAGGGCATAGATTGGGAATCCATAGTAGATTTGGCCGTTAAAAATAAAATAGTCACCCGTCAGAAATCAAGGACCATGTCAGATAGTGATATAAAAAAACTTATTTTCCATCCAGGTATTTCCAAAGGGAAAATTTTGAATACTACTTCTGGCAGAGGCATAGGTCTGAGTCTAGTCAAGAGCAAAATAAAAGAATTGGGTGCTTGCATAGATGTTATAAGTAGTCCTAAAAAGGGCACCAAATTTATTATTGATTTGCCTAGACCGTTATCTATTTTTAGAGGTATAATATTTAATATTTTGGAATATAGTTTTGCTATACCTTTGGACAATATAGAAAAATTAGTAGACTTAGAGGTTGTCAAAAATATGTCTAAAGTTAAAAATTTTAATTACCAAAGAAAAAAATATAAAGTAGTATCATTGTCAGATATATTCGATATCAAAAAATTTGATCCCTTACATAAATATATGATTTTAATAAATTATCAAGGATCAAAAATAGCTCTACCGATTGTGCGTAAAGTCTTGGACGATGAGTTAATCATGAAGAGAACACCTTTAGTATTAAAAAATAGTAATTATATAAAAGGAGTGGCTGTTTCGACTCAGGGTCAAGCAGTATTGGTTTTAGATATAAATAATTTAATAAAATAAGATGTCGGACACTAAAGCAAAAATTTTATTTGTCGATGATGACAATTTCCTTCGTAAAGTCTATAAGTCAGAGCTAGGCGAACAGGGCTATGAAGTCATTTTGGCAGCTGATGGAGAAGAAGGTTTAGAAAAGGCTCAAATCAGTGACCCAGATTTGATTATTTTGGACATGATAATGCCACAAAAAAATGGTTTTGAAGTCCTAACAGAGCTCCAAAGTAACCCAGCTACTAGTAATATTCCGGTTATTATTTTATCCAATCTTGGACAAGAGGATGATATCAAAAAGGGTCTTGATTTGGGAGCAGTTGATTATTTAGTCAAGGATAATATTACCTTGGCTGTTATTGTGGATAAAGTTAGTCATTATCTCAATTCTAAGACAAAATCCAAAGCTGCTATGATAAAAAATGGGCATTTGTCTGATCAGACAACACAAGAGGTGGGGCAAGAATATTATAAGTCTGAGCCAAGCAGAAAACAGTAATTATATGGTAGTTAATAAAGTAAATTCCTAATGTGATGAATCCTGTTAGAAATTTACAATGGTATGTATATGTATTATATAGTAAAAAAGATGGTTTTTTCTATACTGGCTGTACGGGGGATTTAAAAAATAGAATAAAGGAACATAATAATAAAAAAGTATTAAGTATAAAAAATAGATTACCGCTTATATTAATATATACTGAAATATGTATAAATAAGAAAGACACATATAATAGAGAAAAATATTTAAAATCAACAATGGGTAAAAGATATATAAGAAATAGATTAAAAAATTATTTTACTAAATTTAACAAAGCGAATTTCTAACAGGATGAAAATCATAAGTGATGAGAAAATTTATAAAATTATCAGTAAGATTGGCTTGATAGAGCCAACGGTTTTGGATACAGCACGCCAAGCTGCCAAAGAAAACAATAAAGATTTTGTAGAATTTTTGATTAAGCAGGATTTGATAAAATCAAATGAGATTGGTCAGTTGATAGCCAATGACTTACACATTAAATATGTCAATTTAAGTAAGGAACAGATAGATTCAATGATACTTAATTTGATACCAGAAATAGTGGCTCGTAAGCAAAATTTGATCGTATTTAAAAGAGACGAAGAAGGTGTCAAAGTGGCTATGGCTAATCCTTTTGATTATGGAATGATAAAAATGATAGAGAAAAAGGTAGGTGATAAAGTGGTGCCTTATTTTTCTACAGAGTATGATATCAAAAATACCTTTAGTCTTTATAGAAAATCTATCCAACAGGAATATGCTACCAATATCCAGAGACACGCTATCAAAGCCCAGGGAGCTAATGTAGAATCTGTCCCAGTAGTAAAATTGGTAGATGATATATTTTCTTATGCTTATACTAATCATGCCTCTGATGTACATATAGAACCAGAAGATAAAGAAATAAAAATTAGATTCAGAATAGATGGCATACTCTATGATGTTTTGACGCTCAACAAAGGTATATTGGAATTGATAGTTGCTAGAATAAAGATTTTGGCAAAATTGAGAACTGATGAAAGTAGAGCTGCTCAAGATGGTAAAATTATTACTAGAGTAGAAGGTGAAAAAGTAGATATTCGTGTTTCCATAGTACCTATTACTCATGGTGAAAAAGTAGTAATGCGTCTTTTGTCTTCTAAAGGAAAACAATTTTCTTTGGAAGATCTGGGTATGAATGAAAAAGATTTAAAGATTGTTGAAAAAGCAGCCAAGCGACCTTATGGTATGATACTTTCAACTGGACCGACTGGCTCTGGTAAAACTACTACTTTGTATGCCTTGATAAAATTGTTGAATAATCGCAATATTAATATTTGTACGATTGAAGATCCAGTTGAATATGACTTGGAAGGCATCAATCAAATACAAGTTAACCCTAAAACCAATCTTACCTTTGCTCAAGGTCTCAGATCTTTGCTCCGTCAAGACCCAGATATTATCATGGTTGGTGAAATCCGTGATGAAGAGACAGCTAGCATAGCAGTCAATTCTGCTATGACTGGTCATCTGGTACTTTCTACATTACATACCAATGATGCGGCTACATCTTTGCCTAGACTTTTGGATATGAAGATAGAACCATTTTTGGTAGCTTCAACAGTCAATGTCATAATAGCGCAGAGATTGCTACGTAAGATATGTATGAAGTGTATTGTATCTTATACATTAAATGATAAAGAAGTAGAGGACTTGAAAACAGAAATTAATATAAATAAGTTTTTAGATACAGAAAAAATTAGTGATGTTCGTTTTTATAAAGGCAAAGGTTGTAAGAGTTGCAATGATAGTGGTTATAGTGGACGTATTGGTATTTTTGAAGTATTGGAGATTACAGATGATATTAAAGAATTGATTATGGCTAGAGCAGACAATGAGCAGATAAAGAAAAGGGCCATAGCCAATGGTATGACTACAATGTTTGAAGATGGTTTTGACAAAGCAGTAGCCGGCAAAACTACCTTGGAGGAAATATTTAGAGTTACTAAACAATAATAACTAGCAAAAATAAAACAAAAATATATGTTGTTTTCTTACAAACTTTCAGACAATAAAAATAAAATAAGTACAGGAACTATTGATGCTCCTAGCCGTGGGCAAGCTAGAAATCAACTGGCTTTAAAAGATGGCATCCTCATATCTTTGGAGGTAGCTGGTCGGGCAAAAGATAGAGCTAATCCAGCTAAAGGTCAAATTATATTTGGTCGTATCAAGCTTTTGGAAAAAGTAATGTTTGCTAAGCACTTGTCAGTGATGATTAAAGCTGGGATGTCTATTGATGGCTCTCTGGAAGTACTCAAAGATAATGCTTCGCCAGCTATGGCAAAAACTTTGTTTGAAGTTCTGATAGATGTAAGAAAAGGCAATACTTTGTCTTCAGCTCTCAAAAAACACAGCAGAGATTTTGATTTGCTTTTTATCAATATGGTGGCTGCTGGAGAAAAAGGGGGTAATCTAGCAAAAAACCTAGAATTATTGGCTGTGCAACAACAAAAGTCATATGAACTGCGTGGCAAAATAAAAGCAGCCTCCTTGTATCCTAGCGTAGTACTTTTGGCTATTGTCGGTTTGACAGCCGTGGTGTCAAAATTTGTTTTACCAAAGATAGTAGGATTTTTTAATAGTCTCAACGTACAATTGCCACTTAGTACTAGAATATTGATTTGGAGTGCTAATTTTTTTGCCACTTATTGGATGGCTATGGTTTTGGGAATAGTGGCTATTATTGTGGCTTGGAATGTGATGCTCAAATTTACTGGCACTAGATTGATACTCCATAAATTTATTTTAGGCTTACCTATTATTGGTAAATTAGTTTCCAATATGAATTTAGCTTTGTTTTGTCGCACATTATCTAGCTTATTAAATAGTGGTATTACAATTGATCAATCTTTACAAATTGTAGCAGAAACTATGACTAGTGAAGTCTATAGACAACAGACTATTAGTATTTATCATAGGGTGTTAAAAGGGACTTCTTTGTCAGAATCTATCTCTAATAAAAAATATTTTCCTAGTATAGTACCTCGTATGAGTAGAGTAGGAGAGGAATCTGGTAATCTTAGTGAAGTTTTGGATTACTTGGCTGATTATTATGAGCTAGAGGTAGATACTACCACTAAAAATTTATCTACTATGCTGGAGCCAATACTATTGGTGACTATTGGTTTAGTGGTTGGTTTTGTGGCTATGTCAATTATCAATCCAATCTACGATCTAACTAGTAAGATTAGTCCTTAATGGAAGATAACAAAAAACAATTTGGATTTACATTAGTGGAAATATTATTGGTGCTAGCTATTTTTGCTATTATTTTATCTTCAGCTGTTTCCTTGACTACTAGACAGGTTTTTGATGCTGACCTGTCAGCTAAGTCAGCAGCTGTGGCTGATTTGATAGAAAGAGCTAGAAATAATTCAGCTACTGGTTATAGAGGAGATGTCTGGAGTATCAAAGTATTAGATGCTGACCCTCTGTGTGTCAATGGCGGGGATTGTATATTACTTTTCAAAGGCAGAGATTTTAGTGGTCGAGATGCTGCCTATGATCGCTTTGTAGAATTCGATCCAACTGTGACAGGCGTTTATATAAATGCTGACCAAGAAAATGAATTTTATTTTGATTATCAGTCTGGTTGGTTAGCCACTACCACAGCTTCTTCTTTAGCTCAACAATATATAGTCTTGGATGACAATTTTGGTGATCAAAAATCAGTAGTGGTATCTCCTAGTGGTATAGTAGATATTTTTACTTGTGGACAGGATAAAGTCTATGATGTAAATGGCCATGGATATAAAACAGTCAAAATTGGCACTCAGTGTTGGATGGCTGAGAACCTCAATACTGGTACTATGTTGGCTAGTGGAATTACTGACCCAACAGATAATGGTATTATAGAAAAATGGTGTTTTGATAATGATAGTAATAATTGTGAGGTTTATGGGGGTCTTTATCATTGGAATGAAGTGATGTCTTATGTCACAACAGAAAATACAATAGGCATTTGCCCAAATGGGTGGCATTTACCGTCAAATTCTCAAATTCAAACTCTTGAAGGGACATTTTCAGCAGGTACAGATGGTACCCAAATGAAATTAGGAGGAGAATCTGGTTTTGATTTGCCTTTTGGTGGAGAAAGAAATCCATATGGTAATGGTGATGCTACAGACATATATTTTGATAGTGTCGGTGCCTTAGCAGTCATTTGGAGTTCAACTGAATATAATGGTACTGATTCTTATGCCCATTATGTCTTATCTGGGAGTACAATGAGTGGAGACCCAAATCCTAAAGGTTTTGGATTTTCTGTTAGATGTTTAAAAGATTATTAAAATGTTTAGTTTAAGATATAACAATAAAGCTTTTTCTTTGATTGAGGTGATAGTAGCCTTGGGCGTTTTTGCTATACTGGCAGCTGGTGTTTTTAGCGTAGTGACTAGTTCTTATAAAAATTTTTATGGCACTGGTGACAAGCAGTCTATCACCGAATTTGCTCAAGAGGGTATAGAGGCAGCTAGGTCTATACGAGATAATTATTGGCAGGATATAGAAAACGTGTCTGGCTCTGGCAATCAAGGTTTAACTAAAGCCTCTGGTGGGTATTGGCAATTCAATGGTACTAGTGATAGCCTGGGAGCTTTGACTAGGACTGTGGTTATATCTGATGTAGAGCGTGACACCAATGATGAAATAGTAGCCTCTGGCGGTACAGTAGATCCTAATACCAAGAAGGTGACCGTCACAGTGTCTGGTTCGGGTATAGATGATTATGTGTTGACTAGCTATTTGACCAACTGGGATTATAAGACTTGGGAGCAATCAGATTGGTCGGGTATAGGCGATAGAGAATTTTGGTCAGATTTTAGTATGTCTTCATCATCTTATAGTAACATTAATACCTCCACGGTTAGCCAATTGGGATTATCAAGTCTATCAGGGACTAATATGTCTTGGTCTGCTTGGGCAGATTTGGCTCCTGACTCAGCAGCCAAATATAAAGCTTGGGAAGATTTTTATAATTATAGATTATCAGTTGATGGCAAGAGCTTGTATGTTATAGGTACTACCAATTATGATTTTTTAAAATATGATTTATCAAAAGCAGCAGCCGGTATTTTTTCTCCGGAATTTAAGATAGTAGTACCTTGGCATACACAGGCTATGGCGCTCAATCCTACCTATACAAATTATGCATACATTGCTAAACGCTTACCATCTGATGGCACTGGCAATATCTGTGTAGTCAAGTTGGATGCCACTAGTGTTGATACTGCCAATGATTGTTATGATGTCACCTATGCTG